>Ga0075476_10000608_pt1 | contig 16053 bp, 30 predicted proteins | sample DEB08_DNA_5_FD_76339 | JGI IMG/M metagenome (GOLD analysis project Ga0075476, IMG submission 76339) | Aqueous microbial communities from the Delaware River and Bay under freshwater to marine salinity gradient to study organic matter... | ecosystem: Environmental > Aquatic > Marine > Coastal ...
TGACAACGATAATTCATCTTTCCCTTCTTCACATAAAAATATCCACGCATTTTGCGTTTATTCTTTTGTGAGTCACCACAAATCGGACATCTTAATGAAGCAAGAAATGGATTTCGTTGCTTGATTTTATGTATTGGGAAATTTGTAGTAAGAAGAAGTTGTGCGTATTTAATATCAATGTGATTCATAATAGACATATTACACTATAATAGTTTCAAAGTAAACCGAAATTTTCTCTGGAAAAATAGTTGACAACGATTTCGTTGATGTTTAGATTAGTATCTGTACCATGGAAACAATGGTTTAGCTTCTTTTAGGACCATTATTAACGTAAAGCCCAAACCAACCTGCACCAATACCAACAACAGTTGAAACAAATCCTGCTTGCTGTGTGGTGGGACTGTCTAGAGACATAAACCAATCTGTTGCATTAAAAAGAAGAACAATGTATGCAATGATAAAGATACGTGGGAAGATACGCCATTCATTAACAGCTAATGCAAGACCAGATATCTTTGAAAAGAGAGCATCTGACATTTTAACCTCCAATGAAGAAGGTTTTAATTGAGTTGAAAGCAAATGATATAAACGCACCAATACCAGCAGCCAGACCTAGAGCAAAGATCTTTGTGTTTTCCAGTTTGGTAATTCTAGCATCAAGTTCATTTGTTTCTTTTCTACGATCTGTCTGTTCAGTAAGAACAGCAAGCTTATTTGATGCGGTCTCTGCTTCGTTTTGTGTCAGTCGATTTTCATGGAGTAAAACAACACGGCGGACTTCTTCCGCAATTTCAGAAAGTTTGTCAATAGTTATATCCATTTTATTGATAATTTCTTTAAAACTATTGAGATCTGCCTGTACGACAGCTACATTGGTTTTAATATCAGCAAAATCGGCGTCTATTTTTTTACGTTCTTCCATTATTGTTCTTCTTATTTTTGGAGCTAACTAACATACTATTTATAATTAGCGGTTGTTGAAGTCCTCAATGGATTTTTCCAGTTCTTTCTTTGCTGTTTCAAGATTATCGAGATTGCCTTCATTAGACTCATAATATTTCTTATAAGCTTCAATGAGAAGTTTTTGCTGTTCAATGAGTGACATTGTCTTTTTTGTATTTACAGAAAGTGTTTCATATCCACGATCTGTCAATCCAAAAAAGACAGGTGTGTAATCTTTATCTGTAATTTCTTTGAACTTCTGGTCTGTATTAAATTCTGTGACAATATGCCATTCAAGAGGCTCAAGTTGAATTTGATCTACAGATGTAGTGTTGAGTTTCTCGCGAGGAATCTCAAGTTGTGCTACGGATCCAACATCAAATGTCTTCGTGCAGCTACTCAACGATAAGATTAGGATTAGCGATAGAAGGACAAGATGTGTTACTCTTGCTCGGCCGATCTGCATTGATTTCTTCTCCTGTCAAAGGAGCTCCGGACAAAATTTCAAAGCATCTGTTTACGTCCGATGTTCCTTTATTGATTACTTTCTCTATGAGCTCTGGACGACCGACGGCAAGTTTACCTATATCTCTTTCACCCAAAAGCTTAGAGGTCTTATTGAATTTATCCTGAAGATCAGAAATTCCATCACGTGCTTTTTTAAGATCTTCGTTAAGATTAGATATAATAGCATTTTTACGTTCGGAATCTTCTATCATCTGATTGATGGTTTCTTGTTGTTTCAAAGTCGTCTGTTCAAGCTTCACTGTTTGTTCAATTCGTGCTGCAAGTTCATTTTGAAGATTTGTGACATAAACATATCCTGCATATATGACACCACCGATAGCTGCAAGTGCAAGGCCACCAATTGCAATTTTTTGAATAAGAGGATTGGCAAGAAGCTGTATCATTATGCAATCAATCCTGTATTGTAAACTGTTCCTGCATCTGTTTTTAGAGCAGTAAGAACAGACTTACGATTTTGTGCAGGAGAAACATAACTTACATGAACCCAGCCACTCATCGGTTTGCCTGATTCATAAAACTCAAGAATTAACTGATCGAAATCAAGATTATCTCTAATCCAACATGCAAGATCATAATTTGACATTCCTTTTACTTCAATGTCAATAGCCTGACCTTTACTGTGTTGTGATCTTTTTGCGCCGCCAATTGCTTCGTTAAGATCTGGAGAACGATATCCGCTTGTGATAATGAGTTTATCACAGAACAATGCGTACAGTTTTTCGACAACATTTTCAAATAAGAGTTGAGCGGCAATCCTATGAGCTTCATCTTTTATTCTGTTGTCTATATTATTTCGAGCAGCAGTTTGACTTTTTTCGTACTCTTCATATGTAAAATTAGCACTCAGCATTCTGTTTTTTATTTCGTTTCTTTCGCTTTTCTTCTTCTCGTTTGAGATATCTAGAGACGTCGATGAATCTGTTGAGAACTTTTGGACGTCCTCGTCCTTTTTTTCTCCAATGGACAGGGTCGTCTCCTGTTCCGGCGACATTAGATCCGGTGACGTTGGCAATTTCTTCACCGAACAGCTGTTTGAATGATCTGTCGCTATGCTCTTCCAGGTAGGCCATTTCTTCAAGAATGCGTTCTTGAATATATTTTTCATCATCAGGTAAACTTCCTTCTCTAATTAGAAACAACGCCGCTGCATAACTACCAAGTTTAGTATTACCTCCAGGAACCTTTGCAAGAATTCTCTTAAGATTAAAGATCAATTTGTCAAACGTTGTCATTGCTTCTTTTTCTTCACGCGTCTTTGCTTTTTTGAGGCGTTTACCGTTTTCATCAATAAGACCCAAGTTGAAAGCCTCTGTTTCATCAAACGGAGTTGTAAGTCTCTTGATAAATTGATATACGAAGAATAGATCTACTGCGCTGCTCATATGTTTTCTAGTTCTCTTTCTATGTCCTCATTTGCATCTATATATTGAGGATCTATGATTTCTCCCTTTGGACCAATTCCATAAACAGGTCTAAGGGGCCAGTATGACAGATATTCTAGAAACGGCCTTAAATACTCAAGATAGTCATACATTTTAAAGAACAGCATTCTTGTTGCCGCTTGATGCTGAAACACATTGTATAAAGCAATGAGATGATTTAGAATCAATCTATGATTTAGTTCTGCATCAGCCTCAATATAATTCCGAAAAAGTCTCTTCAGATATTTAATACGAGCAATGTCTGATGTAAATTCAGTTGTATCTTCACAGCGTGGATTATCATAATACTTCGCCGCGAATAACATGAAATTCTTATTATTCAGTGTATCAAACATTATCTAATTAGAATACACTCAGAGCTACTCTTTTAATTTGAGTATTTGATGTCGCAACATAAATGTAGTTACTGTCATAGAAGATACTACCCTGCTGTCCTCCACCAAATTCCGTTGTTGCATTATTTGTTCCAGGAGTCTTTGTTTGCTCAATTACCAATCTAGCATTAGCACCAGAACCAGTAACTTTGAGCAATCCTGAAACATTCGTATTGGAATGAAATACAGTATTGGAATTGTTGAAGGTTGCATTTGCATTAAATGTAGTAAGAGCACCAGCATTTAATACAGTATTAGCAGAGATAGACCCGAATAGATTCTTGACCGTAATTTTCTTGGTTACGGGAGTTCCATTCGGGTTATCTACAACCGGAATAAGATCTTCTGCTACAAGTGCGGCAACCGCTGTAAGTTCACTGATCTTTTTGTCGGCCATGATTAGCCACCATTACGAACTGTGAACGTAGTAACTCTTGATCCAACACCATCGAAGAGGTTGTTTGAAACTGCTCCGGTAATGACCAGATTTGCAGCAGCAGTCGTACCATCATCTGGATTATAAAGTGAATTACCACCACCAGCAACAGTAATTGACTGAGCATTAACCTGATAAGTAGCAGTTGCCGTACCTGAACCATCTCCTCCAGCTTGCAACGGAGGCATTACGAATACCAATGTGTTATTAGCATTTGTGATACGTGCTGTTGCATTGTTGGTAAAGTAAGCAATTCCATGGTTACCAGATACTGTATTAGCAAGTGTAATAGAGCATAGGTTACCAGATGCTTTATGATTAACAGGTGTATTGAATACAACATAAAGGTTAGCAGATACGTTTGCAGAAATCATGCCATTAGCATTAAGCTTGACATAGATCTGAGAAATATCTGGGTTACCAAGATATGTATTTGACGTATAGTCCTTACCTGCAACACCAGGGTGAGCAGCAACAAGTACTTCGTCAATTGTGCGTGCGTTTCCGTCGGTTGTTTTGTGTGTACGACGTACCCAACCGACATTTGTGGCAATAACATTGCGCTTTGATGCAATGTGATGAGCTTCAGCGTATGGCTGAAAACCCTTTACGAGACCTGCAGTCGTATTAGCACCTGATGCTACCTGACCGGATTCTCTACTAAAACCCCAAGCTGACATATGCGTTCTCCTTCCGCTTTTCGTTTAATCCACATTTGGATTAATTACTCAGCATAACAAATATATACTATTTATAAGATTATTTCACGGAAAATCTTATATTATACTTAGATCTCATCCGACGAATTCTGACATTTCGTTTTGCATTAATTATCTACCTTTGCACGAGCGCGCCATTGGTAACAAGACCAATATCTCGCCTTCCATTTAGGGCCTGGGTTATCACAATTATGTCTTGCTCTAAAACTCTTTCTTCTTGCTGGGTTATCTCTTTTGATTTCCATATTAGGATCACCAAAATTGACTTTAACTACATTTCCCTTTTCATTTTTAACGTAAACAGAAAACTTTTTAGGGCCACCAGGCGTTCTAAATGGATTATTTAATTGTACCTTTCTACCCTGATATTCCGATTCCATAATAACATGATCAAAGTGTTCATCACAACTTTCACAACAAGATTCTGTTTTTAACTTTTTAACATATCCTGGCGTTACTTTTCTTGTATGGTCGGCATAATCCTTACCAATCTCACGAGGGTCTTCACTCTCTTCAGACTTTCCCTTGTGTTGTTTCCACAAATCTGCATCGGCAGTAGTTCTTGTCTTGCCACCAACAATGAAAGAGTTCACTCTTGCAAACGCCCATTGTTGTGGAGTTGTGCCTGGGCGGTGTCCTGTCTTGTATGCCGCCATACCTCTATCATAAACTTTCTTTAGAATAGAATAAGAAATACCAGACTTCTCTGACTTATTCACTAGTCCTTCAATCTTTTCGTCTAGTTGAAAATCTTCATCCTTATCACCAAACATCTGTTGATACTTCTTAGTATACTTGGATGGTTTAGTTTTTGCGGATTTGTCTCCAGGAGCAGGTTTGTATGCAGAAGGATCATCATCATCTTTCTTTGCACCTTTTTCAAAATGTCTTGCTCTTGCTGCTTTGGTAGATTTTGACATTTCATCACCTTCAGCATCTTTTGCATAATACTTTGCTGGTTGAGTTCCTTCTCTATCTTTAATATCTTTATCTTGTGAAGTAGCTCTTTCGTGGAATTGTCTGAATGTTTTCATTAGTCTTTCAGTTCGTTATTAGTTTCTGACATAGTTTCTGGAATGTCACTATGTTTTGTGGATGCGTATTTCTTGATCTCATCTTTACTCATTGTATCGACAATCTTAAGGACATCAGAGCTTACTTCGTCTCGCCCCCTTCGACCTGTCTTTACTGCATATGCAATACCAAACAATCTTTGCTGATCAACAGATGTAGCCTTTTCGTGGAATTGTCTGAATGTTTTCATTAGTCGAGCTCGTCAAATTCTTTATTGATATTGAACTTGCGCTCAAGTTCATTGAGTTGTTTTGATAATGTTCGAACAGCCTCTTCAAGTTGAACAATTCTATTAGAAGTTTCTTCACTGAGTCCGATCTGAGGACGTGGTTCTAACAGAGGATTATTTTGTACTGGAGGAGCAACAACAGGTAATTCATTGATATTAGTGATTGGTTTTGCTCCTAAGATGCTGCGAATGCTGTTTTCAACTGTATTCATTTTTAACTTCCTATTTTTTTCAAATCAGAGTAATGAATATAGGCTGATTTGTTACCAACCTTGACTTCGATTTCTTCTCCTTTAGCAAGAGATCCATCTCTTACAACCGTTCCTCTTTTACCCTCGTATCGACCATAATTGATTTTTACTTTATCACCGTCTTCGAAATCAGAAGCTTTTGTTGCTTCGTCCAACTCATCTTCATCTCCGGCATCTGGTTTATAATTGACTTTAACAGGTTTAGGATCTTTATTGATATTTTCAATATCATTAACATTATCAAGATCTTTTTTGTTGCTATCCATGGACTCACCATATTTCTTTTTGTCCTTATCTTTCTCTATAGCCTTAGAGATAGCCTGACGTTTCTTATGAAGGTATTCATCGGAATCGTCAGAATCACCGTCATTGTCGATGTCTTTATCCTTAAGATCCTTGAAATCTTTTTTTACGTCTTTCTTGTCGACAGGATCAAGTTTCTTTTTCTTCTTTTCGTCTTCATCATCACTCTTCTTCTGCATGACTGATTTTGCAGCCTCAAGAAGACTATGAGACAGACCGAATCTATTACGTGACATTACTTTCTCCTTTGATAAATATGTATTAGCTGAAAATATTGCTCTTTTCTTTAGTGTATTTATACTCTGTGAGGTATACCATTTGGTTTTACGTGCCAAGCTTCAAAATCAACATCAGGCATCTTTTTTCCAAGTGCTTTAAACGTTGTCAGATTATCCATATGATCATCAAAAAATCGAACACGAATGCTGAGAGTCTTTACGGCTTCTTTATTTATTGACTGACGAAAGGATTTTATTTCCATGGATCACCGGTAAATTTAATCGGGCTGGCCATTTTTTGTGATTCAAACTTAGCACGCATCTTCATGATACGCTTTGTGCCTGCAATAATACCGACACTGTCGTTACCGACTTTCTGTAAACTGATCTTTCCTCGTGTAAGAGCAGAAAGTTTACTGTTCTTAAGAGGATCTTCAACCTTAGCTCCAACACGCATTCCAGTTATCTTAATATATGGAGGATAGACTTTGTCTGCGTCCATCCAAGCTTTAATGATATACTTACGAAGTGCTGGCTGTGACATAGAACTGAGTTTCTCATAAAGTGCTTCACGGATCGAATTGAGTACCTTTGTTCCTGTAGCCTCTGCAACTTCTTTGATTTTTTGATCGGCTCTAATCTCTCCTTTGCGTGCTTTCTTTGAGAGTGATAGATTGCTGAACTTCTTGAGAAATGCTTTTTCTGCTCTATCATAGATACCAGTCAGATTGAGATTGAGATCTTTCTGAATGGTTCCAACACCTGGGTTCTTGAAACCAATATCACCCTGTGTCTTAGTTGATTTAGCAGAGAGTCCTAGAAACTTATCGTCAGAAAACTGAACAAGTGTGTCTGTAGGATTCTTACGTGAGTCAACTTCCTGTCCAACAGCTTTTGCGAGTACACCAGGGCGAGCTGTCCACCAAACATTTTTAATTGTTCCTTGATATCCATTCTGTTTGGCCCATTTGAGAACTTCATCAGCCATGGCTTTTGCTTTTTCTTCTTGAGCAATAGATGCAGCCTCACCGATCTTTTTCTGTTTAGCAGTCAGCTGTTTCTTTGCATCTGCATTATCTACGAACTTAGACCAACCATTGGCTAGATAATATCCCAACATGATCTCATTGACATCTGCAGCATCTGTATTAGCCATTTCATTCAACCTTTCAAGAAACCCGTCCACTTATCGATTCCTTTTATGAATTTCATTCCACAGATCAACATCAATTGTCCAGCGTGTTTTTCCACCAGAGACAAAATTGTTTACTCGACCAAAAGCATATTGATCCATTGTGATAACCATTTTATCTGAGTATGAATGGCATCCACGCAAATAGACCTCCTCAAGAATATCCACAGGAAGTGCATTCTTTTCTGCTTTTTCCGTGAGTGCTTTCTGAACAGACTCAGAGATAACTGGTTTTCTATTCATAAATCTTTCGAACTGTTCATCCATAAAGTGTTCACGATCCTCGTTAAAGTCTTGCAACATCAACTCTGGCGTGTAGTTCTCTTTACCGTAAAACGGTAAATTAAGGAGCACAGAAATAAGCTTATGAAACCGCTTCGGTGCAGCGCGGAGAGTGATCAGCATGTCAGTAACGGAGATGTCATTTTTCATGCAGAAATCCAGGCCATCCGCCATCGAGGCGTTCCGTCGACCTGTCGCAGTCTGTACCAACTTGCGTAACACCGCCGCGCACTGTTTGTCTGAGAGATGATAACGGCAGACTTTTGCGAACCACCGGCCGTCAATTTTACCGTCTTTTGTATACATCGCGCGGAGATCTGTTTCCATCCGAGATTCAATAATGATCTTTGAGATATCTTCATATAGTGCTTTGGTCATTAGTTTAACCCTTTTGATAAGTGTTTCTTAAGACCGGTAAGTGCGTCAACTTCAGCCATTTTTGTTTTAAGATCTTTTTCAATTGTTGTTTCTATTTTAAATCGAATTTCATCAAACAGCTTTTTGATTTCTGTTTTTGGTGATTGTTTCGGCTTAATGTGTAATGTTTTTTCAAATGATCCAAGTCCATTATAAGCAGTTACAAAAACAGAAAATTCTACAATGATACCAGAACTTCTTTCTCTTAATGTTACTTCAAAGTTAAGATAAAATTCTCTGTTTCCAGACTGTTTATAAATCTTGATCATTCTGTTACCGTTCTTTCCAACAACTTTTGGAGAACCTGTTTTTGCCCACCCATCAAATTCTTTCATTACATCAGAAAACAGATCATTATTTTTGTTCTCATTAATGATCTTTGAGATATCTTCATATAGTGCTTTAGTCATTTATTTCGCTCCAATTGCTGACATGAAGTCCTTTTTGCTCTTCATGAGTTTGGCTTGAAATACTTCCTTTTCACTTGGCTTTGCGAAGTCAGTATATTTGTCGATAGCTTTTTTAGCCAAAGCAAATGCTTTTGTTGGACTCTTATCCAAAACACCGGATGAACCGTCCGCAAACTCAACTTCCTTTTTGCCTCTTGTGGAGACAACCTTACGAAGTTGCATAATGATATGTTCAGCACCTTCATCCTCGTCTTCAGGATTGGCATTCTTTCGTGGACGTCCGCGACGTTTTTCTTGAAGGTTTATGAATTGATTAAAGCTTTTCATTAGTTTGTGCTCCTATTTTTAGTTTATCAAGAACCATCTGTCTAACTTTTTGGCTAAGGTCTTTGAAGTGATATAGGTTTTCACTATCCTTTGTGTGTTTCTTACCAGTCATAACTTGTCCATCGTAGGCGTGTTGATCACCCTTCCATTCAGTACCATCTTTCTTATAGTGACCATCGGTTTTCCACGAATGATTCTTACCTTCTTCAGTGCTTTCCTTTTTAGGAGCACGCAATGAAGCTAGCCTCTCACGTTCCTTTTTCATGATCTTTGGAAGCAAACGTTGTGCAATTCTGTCAACTTTACCACGCTGCTTTTCGATTGCTTTATCAATCTGTACTCGAGAAGAAACAGGCAATGACTTATAATTTTCACCTTTCTTACCCGCAACACGTTTACGAAGCAATGAAATCGCAGCCTTCCTTGCGCGTTTCATAAGTGTTTCTCTGTTGGCCATACGTTTGGCTTTGATCTTTCTAATACGAGCAATTCTCGGAGCAAGTCTTTTAAATCGACGGCCGATTTGACGACGCTGAGCAATACTCAATGCTTTGCGTTCTTCGAGATCTTCTTCTTCTGGAAACATATTGATGACATAGTCGTCTTCCACAACGTTATCAATATCTTCTGGTTCGTTAAACTCAAGAAAGATATTACCTTCGTGTTCTCCGATTTCAATGTCTTCCAGAATAGATACAAGATCTCTGATTTCTCTTTCTTCTTTGATATTCATTTTTTTCCTCGTGACTGTAAACATTTTTTCCACGTCTGCTTTTGAGAGTCCTCGTGGTGCACCTTTTGCAAATGTCTCGAAATCATTTTCGGCAGCAGCGGCTCTCATTTTAGAAGCAGAAATTCCAGACACACCTTCTGCGTCTGGATCTCTATCTCCAGCTGATCGAATTTCTATTGTATTGAATTTGTATTCTGAACCGTTGTATCTGTCAGCTAATCGTTTAACTTCTGGAATACGATCGGAGCCAACAATGATGACAACATCAGTAAATCCCATATCATCAAGTTTCTTCAGCATATCAATATAGTTCAGTACTTTCTTGTTACTGACAATACGTCCAAAGGCTTTGGATGCAAACTGATATTTGTCCGAGAAGCTGAGTGGATTTTTCTTTAAATCCTGTGATTGTGACAGGAATAGAAACGGTTTTGCTTTAAAAGTCTTGGCCGTTCTTTCAACAGCTTTAGCTAGTTTTTCATGTCCATTAGTTGGAGGGTTTAAGCGACCAAATGTAGCAACGGCTTTTTTCATTCCTGTGTTTTCCTTGGACTTAACAGGTTAAATTGTAATCTATTTATAAGAGCTTGCACTCAAGCAAACAGGTCAGCACCATCATGCAAAGGTGACATTTTTCTCTCTTTACAATATTTGTCCCATTCACTCTTATCTATATCCATTAACTCAGAAGCAAGATCATTATAACGATCCATAAGAGCAAGAGCTCTACGATTGTTCATACTGTGACCTGGATTTCTTCTAACAAATGAGTCAATAGATTTACGTGTTCTATCGAGTGCTTTTATTATCTTTTCTGGTTTTTTTGTTGACTCGTTTATGTATTCAAAAAAGCGTTTCATTAGACTTTGTAAAGCTTCAATTCTGATTTGTGCATGTTAGGATCATAGGCCTTTTTAAGAAACTTCATGACTTCTGCTGGATTTCCCGTAACACTAACAACAGGATTGCCTCCCCCAGGACCTTTCATTGTGACAATTTTAGACTTTATACCCATCTTTTTAGCAGTAGCTACGAATTCTTTTGGGTCGTCAACTATATCAAGTTCATATGTTTCTTCGTTCAATGTTCCTCGATAGACAGAACTTTTAGCTTGTTCTGAGATGTATTTGACATATGGATTATCAGTCATTTTACTTTCCTTTTAGATAAGTGTAACCTTTGATGAATTTTACCTGAACGCGTTTTGGAAAACGAATTTCCGTAAGTGCATAATATTCGCTGTCAGTCATGTTTCCATTAACAACGAGTTTCTCGTATTCTTCTTTGTCTGTAAGACGATTTCTTAGCTTTGTCATGTTGCCTCTTGCAGGAGCCATCTTTGCAAGGACAATTTTCTTTGGAATCTTGATAATGAAAGTGATACGTTCTTTGTCTGGAACATGAACGGCTTTAGTGCCTGCTTTACGAAAACCAGATTCTCCACCTGAACCGGACATACTTGCGTATCCATGCCCAGTATATGGTTCCAATGCAAGAGATACCCAGTTTGCTGTTGGTCCATCTGTTGGTGCAATAATACCGTTCTTCTCAATAAACTCAAGATTACGCTCATGTGTTCCATGAAAGAAAGTGATAACATCTTTATCGAGCCACCAACCCTTTTTGTAGGAACCTGGATTGAGATTGACTCTAACTCTACGAATTGCTTCGTTCAAATATTCCGTAAAACTCTTCATTACTTTTCCCATCCCTTTAGTACATCATCACTAAAGTTTGCTCTACTAAATTCGAGACGGTCAACGAGTTTGATTGCATTTCCGGCAAGATGGTCGATAGCCACAAATCCTTCTTGATTAGTAATTTTCCAACCATTGCGTGTTCGTAGAAATACATTGATTTCACTTGCTTGGTTCATCTTATCAATAATCATGTGTTTGGCTTCCACTAAAGCATTCATGAGACGATAGATGTCCATAAGTGCTTTTGGTTTTGCCATAACCTTTCCAAGGACTTCTTTTTTCTTTGCTTCCCATTTCTTTTTGGCGGCTTCTGTTTTTACACCATCGATTTTCTTCTGAAACCAGTTAGAGATATGATTGTGGAGTCCTTTGACATGATCGCGCACATTTGGGAATGGTACACCCGCGCGCACATATGTATTATTATGTGCTTTGACTTGCATCTTCAGGTCATCGTCATTGGCAATCATATTGATCAGAGATGCATCGATAGTACGAAAGATTTTCCCTGCTTCTGATAATACGGCAGTTACACGTGCCGTTTCTGCCGCATCAAATGTAGCCGTACCAGATACATCACGATAAGTTGCATCATCTTGCCAAACAGATGGTACATTCTTTAATTTATTGACAATATCCTCGCCGAAACTGGCCTTCATGTCTCGAATGTTACTACCAGTATATGTCGTATGCCACACAACTCCAATGCGTGCTTTCGCAATGCGTGCTCCAAGCTTTGATTTTACAGGAACAGCATAGACAATTGTATTTGGATGAAAGGTGATATACTTCTCATTGTCGATTGTCTCGGCTTTAAGATCTCCCTTGGTAAACATGAGATCACCTTGATAAACAACACCGTTCTTGATACCAAGCTTTGAGAACTCAGTTAGCGCAATCTGGAATTTCTTTGCGAGATCACCCGACAATGACTTTTTGATATCTGCAGACGTCTTAAACATCTGAGGATTGACATTGAACAATCCTTTCTTAGCAACAAAAAAGCGACCATCTTGAGGATCGATGCCAGCGAATATCGCGGGCGCACCATCCCATTTTACGGTCGCATTGATGTGTCTTTTTTCATGCCCAGCAAGCATATCTCTAAGATTTCTCAGAGAATTAATAGCCTCACGAGCACCATTGACTCCTTTATTGAAGATCTCATCCTCGAGATGCTCCATATGTGTGTTCTTGGATTCTATCAGTTCTTCCATCTTTTCTTGTATATTCTCCAAATTCTTCGTATAGTATTTCCATCTGAGTATTTGCCTCAACTTCCCATGGCAATGCATTATATTGTTCAGAGTTTAATGGCCACTTTCTGAAATTATATGGATGTGGCTTTCCTTCCCAATAGACACAATCAATAGGATCTAATTCTGGAAAGTACGCTGCATCATCAGGAACCTCTGGAATTTCAAAATACTCAACATCCATTTCAAGACGTTTCTCATGGAATTGCTTTAAATGTGTAAGTTCATGAAACAATGTTTCAAGTGTATAACAAAATCTACGCTCTTTTGCTATTTCTATTAAATACTCATTTTCATTTCTATCTTCAACAGATGCAACACCATTAGAATTAAGAACATTTATAGATTCAAATCGAATAGTAAGAACAACATTGTCTACTTCAGGTAATTCTCTTTCAAAAAAGAATTTTGTGGCTCTGTAAACTGTTTCTTCTATTGCTTGATTTCTAGCATTCTCCACAAACACAGCGAACATAATATAATATCCTCTTTAAGATTTAGGTCGCCAAAACTTCCAATCAATTTTCTTCTTAATGTAGTATCCAATTAGAAACAGACCCACAAAAAGAAATCCGACACCAGCAAAATGAAAAATATCGGTTACTTCAAGATTAAAAAACCCAGCAACTCCAATCGTAGTAGAAGGAGACTCAACAGTCATTTGCTGCTGAGGCTCGTAATATCCTTCTTTGCTTACGGGAGCCATTGCTTAACTCTTTTTAACAATCTGTCTATTCTTGAACTCAAGCTGAGCCAGAAATGTATACATAAGGGCTCTACCTTTCACCTCCGTATCTCCTCCATCTGTTGGTTCTTCACCAGGTGCTCCAAGAATTTCTTCAAGTTTAGCATTGATTCGATCGATGTATCCAAAAATGATTTCTTCACCAACCTGATCAACAATATCTTCCCAATAGCCACGATAAAGAACATTATCAGACGGAGTTCTATATGCAGATTCGCCATCAGCTTGCATTGTCCAATAACGTTCAAGTATCATCCATTCGTTACGAGCTTCTTTACCATCACGTTGATAGGCAAGAACAAGAGACGGAGCAATTGCAATGTTATCGACAAATAGAGCAATAGTATGAGTGCCATCTGAAGCAGATGGTTCAGCATCAGCAAGAATATGTCTAGCAGTTAATTGAAACTCTGGAAAACCAGTAGCCATAATAGATGTCCTCATAAAAATAATTCAATCTATTTATAAGACAACTATCTTCTTGGATTGAGGTGTTCGTAACTACTGGTCAAACCGTTTGTTTTACCCTCAGCTCCTCTAGAAGCAATAGCTTGTTTTCTTGTTCTCCATGTCCATGGTGGTTTTGGAATTTTAGAATTTATCGCTGTCATGGTTGCGCAACGTGTAATCTTTCCACCATTTGAAAAATACTCTTTAAGACAATTATCTCTATCTGAGTCAGAAGTCATTCTTAGACTCCTATTTAAATCTCATTAAAGCCGAACATTGCAACGCGGTATGTCTTAACGTCGGCGGGGTTATCAGAAGAACGGACAACCAAGCGATCACCCATCGAGGTACTTTGAAGACCATATGTCTTCCCATCGATTTCGTGAAGCGGTTGAACGGGAGTAACATCTTCGCACCAGTCCAGATTTTCAGAACCGTCTTCGAGAATTTTATCACGGGACCAGGAACCTTCAATATTTTGTGTCCAGCGATATGCATATTCCAGAGCTTCGTCAACGTCAGCTACAGGAAAATCCACAAAAACGTCAGCAGCATGGACAAAATCGACTTTGTCGCCGTCGCGGTTGATATTTTTGTGATGGACTTCAATTTGATAAGGCATTTCGTTTTTCCTCTTTTCCGATTTGATAAGTTAATTCTACCAGGAAATGGATAATTCGTCAATGATTATTTTAGTCAACAAAAACAGGCACTTAGGACAAATCAATCCCTAAGTGCCTGTTATTACACTATAAAGTTTTTTCGAGTGTAAAATCAATAGGTTAGAGCAAGGATAAAGGAAATTGTCAAGGCCAGACCTGATAACAACCCTGAGATAAATTCTGAACCATCCCCTTCGGCTGTTTTTGCTCGACCTTTCAGTTTGTTGGCAATCCAACTACCGACTGGATAATAAACCACCCAAGCAAGGAACCCTCCAATCAAAAACCACCAACTCCCGAAAAATAGTCCTATAGCACCAAAAGGAATGAGATGTCTCCAAAGCATATAGAAATACCAGACAATTCCCATCTCATCACCAATGTTCTTTCTGAAGATATTCATCAAACCTTCAAGAATGATATCATCATCCGGAACAATTATTTGTTTTGGTCCTCTAAGACTTGTTCCGCACCCACCTGTCAACCATCCAGCAGACCAAGCAACCGCTGCTATTAAAAAGATATATCCATCTACTGTTATAGGAATAAATTGCCAACCAAGATATGCAACAAGAACAGCAAACAAAAAAGTAGCTACAGATTTTTCTCTAGGAATATTCCAATAGACTTTAAAGAAACCTGCCACATATCCAGTTAATAGAGGAAATAGAAGTGTTAGTAGAATTTCAACCATATGTCTCTCCCTTTTCATCAAGATTCAAAACTGGTCCATCGAAAAGAAAACTTGGAGGAGGACCATCGAATGGTATACCTCTTTGAAGCTTACTTAGCATTGATTGGCATTTCATCCATTTCTTTGAACAGATAATACCACGGCCATTTTCTAAAATCCACCATTTGGTATTGATGTTCTCTATGTCGTATTCTTTCTTAAACATTATTGCATTAATTTGGAAAAGTCTTTTCTTCCAGCCTTTCGTGTTATAAATTGCATAGTTTCATCTTCAGAACGTCTTTCTTCATAATGCGTATTATCCATCACAGGAATATCTTCAGGATCATCCTGTGGTGCATCGGACAATCTCATTCTTGATTTATCTACATTTACCACAAATCGACGGAAACGAGCTGGATCGTTATATCTATTCTTCAATTGTTTGATTGATAGTTGCCCAAGATCTTCAAGCGCTTCCGATGTTGTAACTGAGAACATAAGATCAGCCGTAGCTGGAAGACCAAATGATTCTGCGGTATCTTCCAATCCTGGATCTGAATTTGTATATCCAGTTCTATTCAACTGAGTTGCTGTAACGATAGGAACGTCAAATTCTCCACCAAGCCCACGAACTTCTTCAGCAATAGCTTTAATGTACGTATATGAATTAACAATATTGTTCTTCAT
>Ga0075476_10000615_pt1 | contig 15976 bp, 17 predicted proteins | sample DEB08_DNA_5_FD_76339 | JGI IMG/M metagenome (GOLD analysis project Ga0075476, IMG submission 76339) | Aqueous microbial communities from the Delaware River and Bay under freshwater to marine salinity gradient to study organic matter... | ecosystem: Environmental > Aquatic > Marine > Coastal ...
TCAGACCCCACTACTGTGGCAAATACCGCACACATCTACGCCAAAGACGAATCTGCTAGTGCTGAGGTGTATGTGCGAGATGAAGCGGGCAACGTGACCAAGATATCACCACACAACGCGGAAGGTGAGTGGGAATACTACTCTCGCAACACAAGAACCGGTAAAACTGTGCGTATCAACATGGAAGAACTGATACGTGATATTGAGCAGTTGACTGGTAAAACATATATCCAAAACAAATAATTGACAAATATACTATTCTAGTGTATAAATAGCATTACATAACAACACACACACAAACACAAACAAAAGGAGAATGTTATGGCAAACACAACACGAAACGGCTATGAAATCAGGGCCGACTTATTAGGCTTAGCGAAACAGATCGCTGAGTTCAACTATTCAATCAAACTTAACGAGTTCGAAACGTCTGTGAGAAAAGATGGTGAGAAAGTGGTAACTGAATTCAAGTACCCAGCGATACAGGCAGAAGACATCATTGCCACGGCACAGAAGTTCAACGACTTCGTGACCAACGCTGTGCCACAAGGCAACGAGACTGCCAAGATATTGATGGAGAACATGCAGAACTACACCAGCAACATCCAGAAGCAGTTGACCGAGAACATGAAGCCGGAAAAAGTCCAAGAAAACCTAAAAACTTTCCAGGACAATATCAAAAAGGCCTCAGAGGCTTTCTTCAACGGAGTTCAAAAATAAAAATAATACACAGGGCCCTCGCAAGGGGGCTCGTGTCCAAAGGAGAAAATTATGTGGCCCTATAATCATTGCGAATGGAAAACCATAACATATGGTGTGACCAAGAAAACTAAATCTAAATTCAAGAAACACAAGACACTGATACTGATGAGCACTGTCCCAACAATCACGTTGATATGGATGTTGTCATTGTTATTATTTTCATAGACCATGCAACTACCAAACGCAGGCAACTTCCAAGAATACACACATGAGTTAGAATGGATGGAATGCTATTGGAAGATTGTTCACAAGACTACAGATCTTGTGACTGCTTATTGGTATCCTTGGATACGTTATCCATCATCAAAATAATACCCAATGAGAATTTTATCAATCATGGCTGTTCTTATATTCATGAACGGTTGTACCACTGTTAAAGACTGCGGAGTTCAACCCACAATCACCATAGATAAAAGCAAAGAAAAAACTGCCACAGAATCCAACACAAATAAATCCAATACAGATACTATACCTTCACCTGGTGCAATAATTCAAGATATCAAAGAAAATGCTGTGCCTGGAGGACAGGTCAAATGTACTTTTTAACTTTTGAGAATACCAGCCGCAATTAATTTTTGCTTGTTGGCTTCGTGTGCAGATTCAACCAACTGTTTATTTTGACCATAGTAGGCCACAGCATAACCTTTGTCACACATTTTTTGATTGATGTTGATTCCGTCGATAAAGATCTCACCTAAAATACGGCCGAATTTGCCTGTCTCTTCGCCCTTGTGCGTTTTAATCACAATCTTTTTTGAGGATTTTAAATGCTCTTTTAAGAAATTTTTACTCAACAATCCTCTCACTTTTTCTTCTGTATTTCTTGTTCTAGATTCTGGAGTATCAATACCAAATAATCTCACTCTGCTTCTATACATGATATCAAAACCTAAATCGATGATCACATCAATGGTATCACCATCCACTATCTTGGTAACTTCTGCTACTCTATAACTGAAATCTGTGGGATCACCTAGTTTTGCCATGTATGGTATTTACCATAATATGGTAATATTATACTATGAGGTCCAGTATGGTCTGTAATTTGCCTTTGATGCTCTTGTTGTTGAGGGTGTTCCTCAATCCAGCGTGTAGATTTTTAGGCCAGCATTCAAAGGCACACCAGGCATAGGAGTTGTGTTCTCGATTCAGTTGTGGTAGGAATTCATCCTGCACGGCAATCACATAGGTGTTAAAGAAGAACTTTTGATCGTTGGAAGTGAACAGTTCCAGTGGTATGACTTTTTTGAATGCGGGTGTTGTGCCCACTTCTTCCTGTATTTCTCGTTTCAATCCCTCAAATGCGGATTCCTGGAACTTGGCCTGACCTCCCGCCAATCCCCACATGCCTCGTGTCTTACCATCATTTCTCTGTAGGAACAGGAAACGCTTGGTGTTAACCGCGTAGAACAACGCACCTGAACATATGATATTGTCTTGCATGAATTAATTATAGCACAATCGACCACTTGCCGCCAATATAAATTCCTTCGTAACTCTTAAGCCATTTTTCTCCATCGAATCTATATTGTATACCGGTGTTTAGATTGGTAACATAGTGTTGTGTAGAATCTGGGTTTGAAGCATCAAATACTACCCCCCATTTACCTGTGGAAGAATTATATTGAATAATGTCGTTCACACTTGCTCTTAAATTTCCCCAACCCGATGCATCAAATGTGTTGGTGGAATCTCCGATGTCGTTTACAATGAGATAACGATCTCCATTACTAGGATTGGTAGGTTCAAATGTCAGCGGATTAATAATTTTTAAAACAGATGTCAGTGTATTCGTAGGTATTGTGTCTGTATCAATATTGAATAATAATATTGATTCATCTAGTGTTGTTGTGGCAATAGTGCCCACTATCTCGTTACCGTTTTCTTGCAACAGTTTGATCTGTGATGTGCCATTGGTAATCTTGCCATACTGATCTAGAAGAACTTTCCAGTTAACAGCAGGACCAAATGTTTCAAAAGGATCCGCCAGTCCCGGATCTCTTGCACCTGTATAGAACCCGTCACCGCCAGACGATACATTTACCCCTGTTGTTCCTAATAACCTTAATTGATTACCTGTTAATAGTAACCCGAAATTGTTTGGAGTGATGTAAGTTCTCGACATCAGTGTACCGTCGATCAACCCTTTGTTAATTCCCCCGTTGTCATCATACACACTCATAATAATCTTTTGTATAACTCCTAGTTTAGAAACCTTAACTGGAGGAGATAACCATATAGGCATCGAGAATGTTATCGAGGCCACATCTATTTCTGATTCTGCTCCAACAGGAATAGTTCGCGAAGAAAAAGTTACATTTTGTAATTCGATATAACTCAGTGACGTCCAGTCGATGTAGTTGTCTGATTTTTGTATTTCAAAATCCGGATTGAATAGATAGAGAATCTGCTCTAATATTTGCAGTTTCATATCTGTGTTTGTTGTAAAAATATCTGCCTGTACATTTAAACGAAAAGGAGAAGGCATAACTTTTTCAATAGTATATCCAGCACCTAACTGATTGTCATATTGTTTGGTGGTTGCATTATAATTTCTTTCTCTCAAATGTTGCTTTTCAATATGATAAGGATTTTGCATTCTCTCCCTGTCATATTCTAATCCCGTTATATGAGCCGCTATTTTAGGTGCATAAACCATTGCATTTTCTGAATTGTTCTTTAAGATATTTGCTACCTGACGGGTCATATCTCCGTATACAACCGGAACTTGTTTAAGTTGCACTTGTCCATCTGAACCTTTTCCTAATTCTATAGAAAAATTACTCAATACTCGAATGAATTGAGTAAGAAACTTCCTAACCTGTCCTTCGTAAAAATGTAACATTAATTGTCAGCCTTTGGTTTTAGAGCATCTGTTAAAGATTGTCTTTGTTTCACTGTTAAACCATTTATTGTAGATGTAGTAGAATTGTTAACAAATTGAGTTTTGTAATTTGCTCGAGTATTGTTGTTAGTAGTCGAAAGTCTCACAGAATCTTCCACTTTCACCCATCTTGTTCCGTCATAACGGAATAACCTATTAGGTAAGAAATCTGTTCTCAACCAGTAATCGCCTTTGTCCACATTGGTTGTAGGGAAACTGGTACCAAAGCCGGCTGGGTTTCCGTTAGGTGGAACACCATCACCATTATAATAAAATCCATAATAGGAAGATGCTGGAGTATCTATCACGGCGTTCACTTTTTTATCGGTGGCAACACTTCCTGTTGAATTTACATTATCTGTACGTATGTTTCCTCTTTCGTCAATTGGTGCGACATAATATTGTTTGTAATTAAATCCTGACTTAGGAGCATCTGCTTCCGCTTGTGCAACAATCTGTTCGTTAATACTTTTTTCTCTATTATACGTGCTCATATATGATGATAACGTATTACCTGTGTCTCCAACTTCCTTTTCTAGTATATCTTTGTATTCTTGTGAATCTACCAGTGTCTTTAATTTCAATCTCAAAAGATGTGGCCACCAGGTCTGTGAAAATCCTTCTGCGGCACGATTCACATCTTCCACCACATAAAATCTCTTAAGAGCAATGGGAATGTTTTCGTCCAATGAAAAATCATCTTTCATATGTGGCAATTCTATCACATCGCCCGACATAGGTTTACGACCTATTCTTTCCACAATATCGTTAAGGTGCACGGTCATAAAAATAGTATCATTCTGTAGGAACATACCAAACTGTGATAGGTTGAAGTCCACATCTTGTACATTGTAGATACCACGCACCACATATACATCAGCAGAGTAGCGTCTGTCTCTGTTCTCTAGGAACAGTAGATCCTGTATGGTTCTTTCGTTTAACGAATCTCCAGAATAATTTGGCTGTGTGGGAGAAGCCTCCCCGTCCTTGTTGGTTGCACCTTGATTATAAGGACCTAGGTATTTGTGTAGGAAAATGTCCGTTCCGCCCACAGTGAACATCTCTTTGATGTTGCGATCGAAGAACTTGTAATCATTGCCTTTTTCTGGCTTGTATAGTGAAAGTCGCGGCATATCGTGTATATTTATTGAAACGCTCACAACCATAAATATGTGTATGTCAGAGTTACAAACAGGTCAACAAGAGATATACGATTATGTAAAAAATAACCTCGGTGAGGGCATGGTCGATGTGGAATTAGACCCAAAACACTACGAAACGGCACTAGAAAGAGCAGTTAATAGATATAGACAACGCTCATCAAATGCCACAGAAGAATCATATTCTTTTTTAGAACTTAAACAGAATCAAAACAAATACATTCTACCAGACGAAATTATTAACGTTAGACAAGTGGGTAGAAGGACAGTAGGGTCGAGAACAGAGGGAGGTGAAGGTGGTACACTATTTGAACCTTTCAACCTAGCATACACAAATACCTACCTGTTGAGAGCAGGTGCGACAGGTGGTTTAGCAACATATTTTGCCTTTGCTTCATACCAAGAATTGGTTGGGAAAATGTTTGGCTCATTTATCCAACATCATTATGACAATGCAACAAAAACTTTAACCATAACTCAGAGACCTAGAGCAGACAAAGAAACTGTTGTTCTACACTGTGACAACTACAGACCAGACATAACTCTTTTCAAAGACATCTACTCTAAACCATGGATCAGGGATTACACGCTGGCGGTTTGTAAAACTATGTTGGGTCAGGCACGAGGCAAGTTCAATACCATCGCAGGACCACAGGGCGGAACCACACTCAACGGTGATGCACTGAAGCAGGAAGGTGAAGCAGAAATGCAACGTCTTGATCTTGAGATCAACAACTATCAAGAGGGTGGCACACCTTACAGTTTTGTTATCGGTTAATTTTTTATCAAACTAGATTAAATAATAGGCAACTTAGGCACAAGAAAGGCACATAATTATGGCAAAAAACAAATACTTCTCAAAACTGTCTGAACTATCTTTCAGGCAACTCAAGCAATTGACAATAGGATTAGAAATACTTTTAAAGGCAGGTCCTAATTGGAAACTGACTTACCATATGCTCTCGGCAGTGAGAGAGATCAAAAAAGAACTTGAAAAGAGAATAAAGAACTGTTAAAATAAATCTATGCTTATAGGTTTAGTTGGATTGATTGGTTCTGGTAAGGGAACTGTCGCGGACAGGCTAGAACAAGAACACGGATTTCGTAAAGATTCTTTCGCAAAAAGTTTGAAAGACGCAGTAAGTTGTATGTTCAACTGGGATCGCGAGATGTTGGAAGGTAAGACCAAGGAAAGCAGGGAATGGCGAGAGAGGCCCGACACTTTCTGGAGCAAACGCTTTGGAAAGGATATTACCCCTAGATGGGTGTTACAATATTTTGGCACTGAAGTGATGCGTCAAGGCATGCACGATGCCATTTGGGTTGACAGTTGCATGGCAAGATACGATGGCAGACCCACTGTTATAGCAGATACGAGATTCGAAAATGAGATCAAAACTATACGGGAGATGGGTGGCAAGATAGTGTTGGTCAAACGTGGACCGGATCCCGACTGGTTTACTGATTATGTGGAGGGTAATGTTATACCAAAAGATATACACTCATCAGAATATTCCTGGGCAAAATCCGAGTACGATTATCTTGTAGAAAACGATGGCACATTAGAGGATCTGCATAAAAAAATTGACGACTTAATTATCCGCTTCTAAATCACCAATAGACCAACCCAAGTTTTGGGTGCTTTTTAATCGCTGACAGTTGGCACATATAGTTTTTAAATTATATACATTAATATTATTTCTATTGCCATCTACATGATATACATCTAACTGCTCTTTTACTACTGCTTTAAATCCACATAACTCGCATTTTTTCTTTTTATTATATCCGGATTGCTTCCATCTAGGTATCCCTCCGGTTTTTAGATCCTTATTTTTACGAATGCAGGAATCACACAGTCTCCGCCAGTAGATTTTTTGTTTCAGTTTGTAAGCATAGGCCCTGGGATTGTTATTACATTTAATACACAACGGTCGTTTCATGCATGTATTTACGTAACCTATATAGGTACCAAAATTTGTTATGTTTTAACCTAAATTATTGAAAACGCAATAAATAGTCTAGTAATACTACTTGCAAGGAGAAAAAAAGTATGGCACTGACATCACCAGGAGTTGAAGTTTCAGTAATTAATGAGAGTTTTTATGTACCGGCAGATGCTGGCACAGTACCTCTAATAGTTGTTACTTCGGCCCAAGACAAAAGTAACGGAGCAGGAACAGGAACTGCACCGGGAACAAGAACAGCAAACGCAAACACAGTTTATCTAATTTCATCTCAGAGAGAATTAACAGAGACTTTCGGAGATCCAAAATTTTATACAGATGCTTCTGGAAATTCATTAAATGGATACGAATTAAATGAGTTTGGCTTACAAGCCGCTTATTCATTTTTAGGTATTGCCAACAGAGCATTTGTTCTTAGAGCCAACGTTGATCTATCAGAATTAGCAGGAAGTGCCTCTGCTCCTAGTTCTGCACCGACAGACGGAACATACTGGCTCGACCTAGCAACTAGTGAATTTGGAATATTTGAATGGTCAGCGACTAACCAAGCCTTTACAAATATTTCTCCTACATTAATAACAAGCACAGCCGATCTTGTTGGGGAGACTTCAACAGGAGCACCTAAAACAAATATCGGAAACATAGGCGACTATGCTATCAACACCACTCACGTAAGTAATAAAATTTATTACAAAAACGATTCCAATGCTTGGGTACAATTAGGTAGTACTGCTTGGCACACAAGTCATGCAACAATAACTGGTACAGTTTCAAGCACAGGTAACATATTGACAAACGGACAGTCTATCACGATCAATGGAACGACGGTGACATTATCAGGACAGACATTAGCAAACTTGGGAAGTTCGATCAATAATGCTAGTATTCCTGGAGTAAGTGCCGCTGTTGATTCAGTAACTGGATATTTAGAAATTTATTCAAATGGTTTTTCTAGAAGTAACGGTACAGCCATTGACGGAAAAATAGTTCTTGCTAATAACTCTGGAACAATTTTAACAGACGCCGGGTTGACCGCGGGAACATATGCTGGTCCTGACTTTTTACAATCGGCACACACATCAAGACCAGAATGGAAATCGGGGGACTCTGTTCCTAGACCAAACGGTTCAGTATGGTTCAAAACAACTACTCCAAATAGTGGAGCAGACATTGTTGCAAAAACTTATTCAAGTGCTACAGCATCTTGGAGCATTGTTGATGCGCCTTTATATGCTAACAACCATACCGCAATTTATAATTCAGACAGTGTGAATGGCGGAACAGGCATAAGTGCAGGAACTTTATACACTCAATACAACATCACTGAACAAAGTATCTCAGCAAATTACTACGATACAACTCCTAATCTAGGAGACTTCCAACTGTTTAGATATGAAGGTGGAATTACAACAATAGAATCAAACACTACAAATCCAAGTTTCACTAATAACGAGACATTTACTATACAAGAATCTCTAAAAGGACAGGCGGCCTTAAGAGCGGCAAAAACTGTAACAGTGGTTTCTCAAGATGGATCAACAAACGCCGATGCAGATGATTTCGTTGCGGCGATCAGTGCGGCGGGATTCACTAACATCACAGCAGAAGTAATCAGATCTGGTGCTAAAAAAGGTGCTATCAGAATCAGTCACAGACTTGGCGGTGATTTTAGAATGAACGACGGTGCGACAGCGGCCAACCCATTGGCTACTAACGGAACACCATTAGCAGATGCTGGATTTGGATCAAGCAATGCTCATTCTTATGGAACATACACGGCAAATTCATCAACATTAGTTGATAATTTATACGACGTTCCACAGGCAGACACCGACGATTCAACAACTGCAAACGAAGTAGTTGCTTCTAACTGGAAAAGATTATCATACACTGCTTCCACAAGTGCACCAAACAACGAACCAACTAATGGAACGTTATGGTACAACACAAACTTAGATGCAGATATAATGGTTCACAATGGAACAACTTGGAAAGGTTATGCACAAGTTTATGCATCAACTGATCCTAATGGTCCTCAATTCTCAGCAACTAAACCTACCACACAATCAGATGGTACGGCTCTTGTTGCCAACGACTTGTGGATTGACACTTCGGACTTAGAAAACTATCCAAAAATTTACAGATATGATACCACATTAACTGATGGTGCTGATTTTGCCTTAGTAGACAACTCAGATCAAACCACAGAGGATGGTATCGTGTTTGCAGATGCTAGATGGCATACTAGAGCAGACAAAAGTGCAGACGGAAATACAGGGGCTGGAACGGCTTCATCGATCAAAGACTTATTGAGCGATGATCACATCGATCCTGATGCTCCTAATCCGGCACTGTATCCAAAATCAATCTTGTTGTTCAACACAAGAAGATCTGGCTACAATGTGAAGGAATACAGAAACAATTACATCACAACAACTGCTTATCCAGGTTCGGGAAGCACAGGCAAAGGTAACATTCGTTATAGCAATGAATCGGTTGCTGGTTATTATCCAGACAGATGGGTGACTAAATCTGCCAATAATGCAAACGGCTCTGGTTCTTTTGGAAGAAAAGCACAGAGAAAAGTGGTTATTCAACAACTTAAATCTGAGATAGATACCAACCAAGCAATCAGAGAAGACCAAAGAGGTTTCAACGTAATTGCTTGTCCTGGTTATCCAGAAGCGATGGCGAACATGGTTAATCTAAATACAGACAGAAACAACACAGCATTTGTAGTTGGTGATACACCAATGAGATTAGCAGGAACATCAACTGCTATATCAAATTGGGCCAACAACACTGCGGCCGCGTTAGATAACGGCGATGAAGGAATGGTAACAAGATCAGATTATCTTGGAGTTTTCTATCCATCAGGTAAAACTACAGACAACGCAGGTAAGAGCATTATTGTACCATCATCACATATGATGTTGAGAGTATTGGCGAACAACGATAACGTTGCTTTTCCGTGGTTTGCTCCAGCAGGAACAAGAAGAGGTGTTGTAGATAACGCGACAGCAGTAGGTTATGTAGACTCAACTACTGGCGAGTTTCAAACAATATCTGTTACTGAATCTATCAGAGATACAATGTTCGAAGTTAGTGTGAACCCAATTACTTACTTTGCAGGTGCAGGTATTGTAAACTTTGGAAATAAAACTAAAACAGGAACATCAAGTGCTCTTGATAGGATAAACGTTTCAAGATTAACTGTGTACCTAAGATCACAGTTGAACAATATTGCTAAACCGTTTATCTTTGAACCAAATGATCAATTAACTAGGAACGAGATCAGGGGAGCAATTGAATCATTCTTGTTAGAACTAGTGGGTCAGAGAGCATTGTATGACTTCTTGGTTGTATGTGATGAAACGAATAACACAGCAACTAGAATCGACAGAAATGAACTGTATGTGGATATTGCAATCGAGCCGGTTAAATCGGTTGAATTCATTTACATACCTTTAAGAATAAAAAACACAGGGGAAATAGCAAACTTGGGAAGTTAATCCCTGGTAAATAAAGGAGCAATATGGCAATATCAACACTTTCTAAATTTACAGTACCACTAGCAACAGATCAGAGTTCAGCATCACAAGGATTGTTGATGCCGAAACTTCAATACAGGTTTAGAGTAATTCTTGAGAACTTTGGTGTATCTACACCAAGATCAGAATTGACTAAACAGGTTTCAGAATGTTCAAGACCTGAATTAAGTTTTGAGAATAATACACTAGATGTTTATAACTCAAGAGTTTATTATGCAGGCAAACACACTTGGAATCCATTAACAATCACTCTTAGAGATGACGTTAACAACTCTGTTTCTAAACTAGTTGGTGAACAGATTCAGAAACAGTTTGATTTCTTTGAACAGGCATCGGCCGCGGCAGGTGTTGACTACAAATTTACAACTAGAATTGAAATGTTAGATGGTGGTAATGGGGCATCTACTCCGGGTGTATTAGAGACATTCGAATTATACGGAGCATATGTAGAATCAGTAAACTATAATAGTTTAAACTATGCTACATCAGAAGCGGCAACAATAACATTAACAATAAGATACGACAATGCTATACAGACACCAACCGGTACTGGTATCGGAACTGCTGTGACAAGAACTATAGGTACTATCGCAACAGGCGGTGGTGTAGCATAATCGTTAGCATTTATAATATAAAAGAAGCGCCATTAACGGCGCTTTTTTTATGACCATAAATATCGTATATGCCAAGTATCAATAATTTTCTAGAAGGCTTTAGCAACGGATTACCAGGTATGAAAGATTATCGTCATGCCACACGATTGTATCTCGATGACAACTATAAACTTTTACCAAAACAGAAATTTCTCTTTCATGTTTTTTTCGATATTGACAATTCCATTCCTACCAAACCATTCGCGGCGAACGAACTTTTAGAAATTAATATGTTGGTCAAAAGAGTTGACCTGCCAAAATACAATATGAATTATGAGGAAAAACAACAGTACAACAAAAAAACATATATCGCGACTAGAATAGGATATGATCCGATTAATATAACATTTCACGATGACCATGCCGACACAATTAATGCTTTTTGGAATCAGTATTATCAATATCACATTGCGGATTCTGTATCTGTAAATGGTGGGATAGCCAAAACAAGAAACAGCATGTATGAGTCAGGCGATAATAGGCCTCACCAGTTTGGTATGGATAATCCTGTTAAGAGAGATAAACCTTACTTAAAAAACATACAAATATTTTGTTTACACAAACAAAGATTTACAAGTTTTACATTGATTAATCCTGTGATAAGTTCTTTCAGCCACGATAACTTAGACCAGACAGATGGTCAAGGACAAATGGAAAATACAATGCAAGTTTTATATGAGACAGTATTATACGATTCTGGAATAATCAAGAACAGCACCGGTACAATTAACTCAGATGATATACCCGGATTTGCACAATTACATTATGATAAGGAACCTAGTCCATTAACAGTACTTGGCGGCGGAACAACATCTATTTTTGGACCGGGTGGTATCGTCGACGGCATAGGGTCGGTACTAGGTGACGTAAGAAGAGGACAAGTAAGTCTTGGAACAATACTTAAAGGCATCAACACCTATAACAATGCTAAAAAAATTAAAGCCAAGGATGCAGTCAAAGAAGAACTCAAAGGAATAGCAAAAGAAGGCATAAAAGAAATAGGAAAACAAGCGTCGAACAATGTTGGTGCTGTTGGCGATTTTTCTTTATCGAGTCCAACAACAATAGCAACACTGGCCGGTGGTGCCGTGGCAGTATCCATAGGACTTACCGATAACAAAGATGCAAAAAATATAGCAAGAATTCCAAATGCCAACATAGACACTGTTGGGTATCTGTCACCATCCGAAAGTTTCAATGTTGTACAATCAGATATAACTCTGCAAGATAAGGTCGCCGCCGGATTGTATTATAGACAAGTGGCATCTAGAAGAGGTTTAACAGTAAATCAAAGTGACATAGAATACACAGCACTAGCGACATCGAATAAAACTGTGTGGCGTAATAGTGCTGTTAATAATGTTAACAAATTAGTCACCGAAGGGTACATTAAAATATCTAGAGGAAATTTGGACGTTAACATAATAACAGAGAAAGTAAAAATATAATGGCCGAAGTTTATTCCAATCTACCCGAAAAAGAAAAAGATAGATTATTACAATCGATAGAAAAACTTTCGGTTGATCAATATCAAGAGGCCTTTTCCTTTAATGTTAATGAATACGACAGTGCTATTGCATTTTTTGTAAAAAGAGGATTTGGTAGAGGAAGTGCCGAAAAGATTGCTTACATTATTTTAAAACAGGCAAAGATCGATGAAATAAATTCACAAGAACTTTTAGATAGTCTAACCAAGGCATCTCCTGTGCAACTGTCGGAACTTATTACTGTTATATTAAATGGTAACCGTGTAAAAACTAGTAAACTAGGTACTAGAGTATCTAGATCGGTGAAAGATATTATAAACAGAAATATTTTAGATTAATGAAATTTGCTCGTGGAAAGTTTGCACCAAAAAATAAAGAAAAGTATATAGGTCTTAAAACTCCGACATACAGATCTAGTTGGGAACATAGTTTTATGCGACTGTGCGATGAACATCCAAATGTTCACAAATGGGCCAGTGAAGCCATAAAAATTCCGTATAGGCATCCTTTTTCTGGAAAATATACGATATATGTCCCGGATTTTTTTATAGTGTATGTTGATAAAAACGGAAGAAAACATGCAGAATTAATTGAAGTAAAACCAATGAGCCAGACCACCATGGAAGGGGCCGGAAGAAGCACGGCAAAACAAAAGCAGGTGGTAATAAATCAAGCGAAATGGTCCGCCGCTAATGATTACTGCAAACAGAACAGAATTATCTTTAGAGTGATTTCAGAAGAGCAGTTGTTCCATCAAGGCACACGTAAATAAATTAAATGACTAAAAAATTAGAAGATATTTTAAACTTACCAAATGTAAAAAAAGCCTTTGAAGATGTTGACAAGAAAGAACAGGCAAAAAATAATAAAGACAAGTCCAGAGAAGTTGCAAATAATGTTGATCCAAAAACCGCCGCGGCACTTAAAGCCACTTACGCAGAATTTGATAAAATAGAGAAAGCACTTCCGCAAGTAAAAGGACTCGGAGAACTTTCAGATTTAGAATTAGATAAGTTAGCGGTCGAAGCCGAGGAAAGTTATAAAAATTTAATGGACTTGGGGATGAATGTTGACTCCAGGTATTCGGGAAGAATATTTGAAGTTGCCAGTACCATGTTACGTAATGCCATTGATGCCAAATCTTCTAAGATCGATAAAAAATTAAAAATGGTGGAATTACAATTGAAAAAAATGAAACTCGATAAAGACGGAACAGACGATACGTCGGGAGCAATAGAGTCAGAGGGTACGATAATATCAAACAGGAATGACCTCATGAAGAAACTAATGAACAAAGAGTAATGAATGAAAAAAATTTCTGTATCGCACCGTTCATACAAATAGTAACCGATACAAGGCAGGGCGGCGGTCCTTGTCCCTATAATTCACAATGTTGGACATTCAAAGAAAAAACATTAATAGAAAAATGGAATTCTAAAGAAGCAGTCTCTCTGCGACAACAATTTATTAATGGAGAGAAACCTCAAACATGTAACAGATGTTGGAACGACGAGAAAGCAGGCAAAAAAAGTTTGAGGCAACGTTTATACAATTTTTCAACAGGAAGCCCAGACGCACACACTACAAATATAAGAGATCCTAAAAAAGTTTTTGAAAAAGTTTATAAAAAATTTATAGAAAAAAATGAGTACAACAACGGTCCACAAGTATTAACTATAAAACCCGGAAATCTTTGTAACCTAGGATGCCGAAGTTGTAATCCTTCTGATTCTAGCCAATGGGTCTCTATGTTGAATAGATTACAAAAAGAAAATAAGTTATCTTTTATAGAAAATCAAAAAAATTCTGATTTATCCGACGAACAAATAAACGACATTGTTTCTTATTCTAAAAATTTAAAACGTTTAGAAATTTTTGGAGGGGAACCTTTCTATCATAAAAGTGTTAAAGATAAACTTTTACCAAAATTAATAGATGTTGGTAGTTCAAAAGATATAGTCTTGTATTTTAACACCAACGGAACAATCTACGATGACAAAATAAAGCAATTGGCAAATAATTTTAAAAAATTAGAAGTACGAATAAGCATCGACGGTATCAACGAACAGTTTGAGTATCTAAGATATCCGGCCAAGTATAGTGAAGTAATAGAAAATGGTAAAAAATTATATGATTTAGCAAAAGGAAATTTTGAAATTGTGTGTACAATTAGTCCTTATAATTTTCTATATCTCGACGAATATGATAGTGCTTTTAAAAAATTAGGATGGAATGTTTTTTATAATTTAACAGTGGGACCAGATTATATGCTTCTATACAATATACCAAACGAGGTTAAACACAATATTACTCTATCTGAAAAGTTTAAAGATATTGAAATTTACATTAAAAACACTAAATCTGATCCTGTAGCATGGAAAAGATTTATTAAAATGACTAAAATTTTAGATAAAGATAGGAATCAAAACTTTGCCACTGTTTTCCCGGAGTTTTACAAGTTAATACAACACACAATATAATTTTAAATAAATGGCAAAACGAACTAAATATATCTATTATGAGCACATTTACACAATATCTGACAGAATCTGCGAAACAATACGACTACAAGATTAAAGTAGCAGGTGAACTAGACAAAGATTTTGCGAACAAACTAGAAACTGCACTGGGCAAATTTGATGTTGCTAAATTATCAGCAGGAAAAAGTTATCCAATACAAGAAACTCCGTTAGACTTTCCGCAATTTAAAAACACAAATGTAACAATATTTGATGCCACAACAAACTATCCAGCAAGTGTTTTCGAATTGACAGAATATCTTGCCAACTATCTAAACCTTGGAAGAAATCAAATCGTTGTTCGTAAACCAGGTGAGCCTACAGAACAATACCAAGCAGACGAAAAAGTAAAAAATGATTTTGCTTCTGTTCTACAAGATGTTGAATACAAAGATGCTCCAAAAACAAAAGCAGATGAAGTGTATGGCGACAAAGCAAACCAAAGCCTACTAAAAGAATTATTGAAAGACAGACAAGAGAACAAGGACCATCCAAAGGGTGGTGAGACAGGAGTTCAGAGTCACATTGAAGAAAAAGGTACTCCTAGTCCTCTTTCAAAAGCAACCAACCCACACCCAGACCCAAAAAGGAAATAAGCACTATGGAAATGATTGACGTACTACAAAGATTAAAAGAAATAGCAGAGAGCAAACCAGAATTGGTCAAAGACGCTGTGGAGAACGTTGAGAGAACTAATCCGGTCAAAGAAGGTGGTGTTAAAAATTGGGTCATGGACATGGAACAGGATGCCACTGAAATGAGCAGAGAAGAATGGATCAAAAAACACGGACAGTCTTACGTTCACATCTATGACAAGGTGCAAAAAGAAAAAGAATTTGAAAGCAAGGAAATGAAAAAAGAATCAGTGAACGAAGCAATTACTATCGCGACAGATTCACCCCAGGAAGCATCAATGATGATGCAAATATTGAAATTGGCAGGTGTACAACCAGTTGATCAGGCAATGATCAACCAACCATCGGAACAAGAAGG
>Ga0075476_10000625_pt1 | contig 15801 bp, 16 predicted proteins | sample DEB08_DNA_5_FD_76339 | JGI IMG/M metagenome (GOLD analysis project Ga0075476, IMG submission 76339) | Aqueous microbial communities from the Delaware River and Bay under freshwater to marine salinity gradient to study organic matter... | ecosystem: Environmental > Aquatic > Marine > Coastal ...
GGATGCCAGTAGCCCGAGTAGAAAGGCAGCCCGATCGAAATCTTTCCCGGGGGCACGCCCTGCTCGAGCGCGTAGTCCAGCATACGACGCATCCAGGGAAGGCCTGAAATGGGTCCCGGGGCCGTTGGCCCACCGTGCTGCGCATAGGTCATGAGCGAGATGAAACCCCCTGCCTCAGCCAAGGCAGCCATGTCAAAATTGCCCCGCCAGTTGTTCTGCATATACCGGGAAAACCCGCCTTCGGCCGCTTGATCGTCGGTTGGAACCACAGCGACAGAAGCCGTCATACCATTGGCATGCAATGCCTCTGCAGCGCGCCGGAAATAGGCGGTAAAGCGGTCCTTGTAGCGGTAATCCACATTCTCGTAGTCAAACTGCCATCCCCAGAAGCCATGCTCCAGTCCTTCTTCGACCATGAACTGGATGGTCTTCTCCTGCGCCTCGATGTTGTCCAGGAGGGCGTGGATGATTTCCTGGTTGAACCCGGGATTCATGATCAGCGGCATGAGACGGGTGCCCGTTTCGCGGGCCTCCTCGAGGAGCCTCTCGGGCACGCCCCCGCGCACATTGCCAAGGGAATCCACCGCGTAGACCTGCGGGCTGATGACATCGATCGAGGAGGCCCGCTCCAGAAAGACGTTCGCACCCCTCCCTGCGCCGCTACCACCGTAGACAATAATCTCCTGCGCACCGGCAGGAAGCGCGCACAGCATCACGATCAGGCTTAGACCTGCGCAACGCAGAGCCCGGCCCGTCGTATTCTTCTGCTCACCATCATGCATTCCCATTACCGCCCAGCGGTCCCCGTACCATGAAACATGAAGCCTGGTCATGCCCCAAATGTAACCACAAAGAGTTCGAGACGGACACCATTCGTACGACGGGAAACGGTCTCTCTCGCTTCTTTGACATCCAGAACCGCAAATTCACCACCATCACGTGTGCCCGCTGTACCTATACGGAGCTCTATCGAGGCACTACCAAGAACCTGGACAACGTACTGGACTTCTTCTTGAGCTCCTGACGCCGAGACCAGGCACCTGCATCAACCGAACAGGGCGCGCAGGATGAAGAAAACGAGGGCAGCAACGGCACCTGCAATCGGCAGGGTGATGATCCAGGAGGTGACGATCTTGCCGATCATTTTCATGTCGAGGGCTCCGACACCACGGGAGAGCCCAACCCCCATTACGGCGCCAACGAGGATGTGCGTAGTGGACACCGGCAGTCCCGTTCCCGAGGCCAACACGACGGTCGAGGCGGCTGCCAATTCGGCACAAAATCCGCGCGTAGGGGTCAGCTCGGTAATGCGCTTGCCAATCGTCCGCATGACCCGATATCCCATCGTCACCAGACCCGCGACGATGCCCAAGCCGCCAACCATGAGGACCCAGATGGGCAATGCCGACTCCTGCATGATGGCTCCGCCACTCTGAACGACGCTCACCACGGCGGCCAGCGGCCCGATACCGTTGGCCACATCGTTTGACCCATGGGCGAATGCCATGGCGCACGCCGTGAAGATCATCATCGGGGCGAATACCTTTTCGACAGAGGCAAACCGGAAGTTTTCCTCGGCTTTCTGATCCCGTTTCTGCCGTTTGATGAGCGATCCGCCAACCAGAAACGTCAGCACGCCCACGCCGGCTGAAAGCAGCAACGAGAGGGTCCATCCAAGGTCGATCTCAAGGTGCTTCAGACCCTTGGTGATCGTGACCAGGGAAATGATGAAACCGACCAAGAAAACGTAATACGGGCCCCATCTACGCGCTGCCTCAAAGGGGTCTTCCTGGTTCAGGATGAGCTTTCTGACTGAGTGCATCAGCAAAAAGGCCAGAAGGCCGCCCACAGCCGGGGATATGATCCAGCTGGCCACAATCGATCCGATCTGACCCCACTGCACGCTCGAGGTACCGATCCCGACAAGACCGAATCCCACGAGTGCTCCGATGATGGAGTGGGTCGTGGAAACGGGCCATCCGTTTGCCGAGGCAATCATGAGCCAGAACCCGGCCGAGAAAAGTGATGCCAGCATCCCGTAGACAAGGATTTCCGGGGTAGCCTCCAGCCCGGAAGGATCAATGATTCCTTTTCGAATCGTACTCGTTACCGAACCTCCAGCCAAAACAGCACCTGCAAACTCGAAAACAGCAGCAATAACGATGGCCTGCCGAACCGTAAGCGCCCCTGCACCAACGGACGTTCCCATGGCATTGGCCAGGTCGTTGGCTCCGACCCCCCAGGTCATGTACAGACCAGCAATGAGGGCCAGGCCGATGAACCAAGGTCCGTAGGTTACGATGATTTCCATGATCTGCTCGGGGTACTACCGGGTGGGGGGATTCGGGGTGGAGATAGTGGATGGCCTCAGCGGGATGCCAGCATGAGCTCAAGACGCTCGCCGGCGGCCTCTGCGTGGTCAGCCAGGTTGCCGATCAGCTGGAACATCTGGTACCAGAAGACGACGGTTACGGGATCGAGCGTGTCTTCCTCAGCGAAGAGGGCGCGTGCAATCTTGATGCCACCCTCGTCTGCCACATCCTCTGCATCGTAAAGTGCACCAATCATGGTCAGCACCTCGTCTGCTTCCGGACCTGAAAAACCGGTTTCAAGCAACTCATCTAGATGCTCAATGATGCTGGCCATAGACCGGCAGGTGCCTACACACTGCTCTACAAAGGGCATCAGGTGGGGCTCGATGGACGGAGGCACAGCCATGTAGCGTTCGATAACGAGTCCGGCCATGTCCTGCGCCGTGTCGGCTATCCTGTCCTGCATACCGAGCAAATCCAGAAGGTCCCGGCGGTCGACGGGAAGGAAGAGCGTTCTCGGAAGGTGCCGACGCAGATCGCGGCGAAGGGCGTCCGCTTCCTGTTCACGCTCGAAGATCATGCGCTGCTGCAGGGAAAGCCTCTCCTTGTCATGATCGATGAGCGCTTGAAAGAGGGCCGGCACCTCCTCGACGCATGCCAAGACCACACGCATGTGACGTTGCAGCGACGAAAAAGGGTTCTTCCCGAAGAGCTTACCGAGCGGATTCGTGGTTTTCATGTCGCCTCACCGTGGGTTGCGGGGTCAATCTAGGACGGTAACCGGAAGCTCCGTGTTAAGCCAATGTTACGGCCACGGAATCCCGGGTGATTTCAATGTTGGCAAAAACCCCTTTTGATGTCTCTCAAAACCCTATTTTGACGATGCAGGGCTTCGAATACGGCGCCCTCGCAATGATGTGCACATACTCCGGGCCTTGGACCCCTGACATGGATCGATCCCAACGCCGCTTTCTTCTCGTCCTCGTCCTGCTCATTTCCATTCTTTTCGTCTGGATGGTGCGCAGCTTCCTGATCACGCTCTTCCTGGCCGCCGTCTTTGCAGCCATGGCCATGCCCATGCATCGCCTGATCCGGCGCAAGGTCAGAGGAAAGGACTCCCTCGCGGCTACCTTTTCCTTGCTCATTCTGATCGTGGCCGTCGGGATTCCGCTCTTCGGGTTTGCCGGTCTTGTGGCCAACCAGGCGGTCGAGATCAGCAGCAGCGCCAGACCCTGGATCGAGAACCAGATCATCGAGCTCGATAGCTGGGATGAACTGCTGGAGCAGTTCCCCGCCTTGGGACACATTTTCCCCGATGAAGGCGAGCTTCTGGCCAAGCTCAGTGAATTCACGGCAGCTGCGGGACGCTTTCTGGCCGACAGCGTGGTCGAAGTGACGCGCGGAACGGCTGCCTTTTCCCTACAGGTTTTCGTGCTGCTCTACGCCATGTTCTTCTTCCTGAAGGACGGTCCCCGAATTCTCGAGCGGGCATTTTACTACATCCCCTTGCCTGACGCGCTCGAAGAGGAGCTCGTAGACCGGATCGTATCGGTGGCGTCGGTCGTGCTCAAGGGATCGCTCGTCATCGGCGTCATCCAGGGTGGGCTGGCAGGGGCGGCCTTCTTCCTGGCGGGTATCCCTGGCTGGGCGTTCTGGACCACGGTCATGATCGTCCTTTCGCTCATCCCGGCTGTGGGTTCGGCATTGGTCTGGATTCCTGCAGCTATCTATCTCTATTCAACCGGTCCGGCAGGGACGGCCCTTGTTTTCACGGCGTGGTGCGCGGTTGTCGTCGGCACCGTAGACAACTTCCTGCGGCCTCGTCTTGTGGGACAGGGGGCGAAGATGCCGGATATCATGGTGCTGATTTCGACGCTGGGCGGCATCTTCCTCTTCGGCGCTGTGGGCTTCATCATCGGTCCCATCGTGGCGGCCCTTTTCCTGGGGATCCTGACGAGCTATGGCGAGATGTTTTCCGACAGCCTTGGTGAAAAACCCCATTCGATGAAAGAGGAGAAACTGGAGGAGGTGTTTCACAGGTCAGAGTCAACCCCGTTGCCTGATGACGGGAGCGAACCTGCAGAGGCACTCGATTAAGCGTCCTCACCACACTATTTACCCTTCTTTCCCATGTCAAGCCTCCTTACTGCCGTGTATCCTCGCTTTCTGGCTCTCCTGCTTACTACCCTGACAACCCTCCCCGCCTTCGCGCAGGCTTCCCTCGAAACCGTCTTCGATGATATTGAGCCTGCCGTCATCGAGTGGCGACGGGATTTCCACGCTAACCCGGAGCTTTCGAACCGGGAATTCCGCACGGCGGCCATCGTGGCCGACCACCTGGCCTCACTCGGCATGACGGTTGAAACGGAGGTCGCGCACACCGGTGTGATCGGGACGCTGGTTGGCGCCCATCCCGGACCGGTCGTTGCGCTTCGGGCGGACATGGATGCCTTGCCCGTGAAGGAGCGCGTGGATCTGCCCTTCAAATCCGAAGTGGTCAGTGTTTACCGGGGCGAGGAGGTGCCGGTCATGCATGCGTGCGGGCACGACACCCATGTGGCCATGCTGATGGGCGCTGCCGAGATCCTTGCCGGCATGCGCGATGAACTGCACGGCACGGTCAAGTTCATCTTCCAGCCTGCTGAGGAAGGCCCACCGCCCGGGGAGGAAGGCGGCGCCGAACTGATGGTCAAGGAAGGGGTGATGGAAGGCATCGATGCCGTGTTCGGCCTGCACATCAACGCCGGTACGTATGTGGGGCAGATCAACTACCGCCCGAAGGGCATGATGGCGGCGGTGGACGATTTCCGGATCACGCTGCACGGCAAGCAGGCTCACGGGTCAGCGCCCTGGCTGGGCATAGACCCCGTGGTCACGGCCGCGCAGGTGGTCAATAATCTGCAGACGATCGTCAGCCGGAATATGGAATTGACAAAAGCCGCCGCAGTGGTCACGGTCGGCAGTATACACGGGGGCGTCCGCTCCAACATCATCCCCGAAGAACTCGAAATGCTGGGCACGATCCGCACCTTCGATCCGGAGATGCGGGAGACCCTGCACAAGCGTTTCCGGGAGATCGTAAACCATACCGCGGCCTCCAACGGCGCAACGGCTACCGTAGAGCTTCCCTACTCCGCCCACTATCCGGTCACATACAACGACCCGGACCTGACCGCCACGATGCTGCCCACGCTTGAACGCATTGCAGGCAAGGAAAACATCAACCTGATTGACGCCGTGACAGGCGCTGAAGACTTCTCGTTCTTTGCCCGGGAAGTGCCTGGTCTGTATGTGTTCGTCGGCGGCAAACCGCTTGATGTGCCTGCTGAAGAGAGTGTCTCCCATCACACGCCCGACTTCTTTATTGACGAGTCCGGCATGAAGCTGGGCGTCAAGACCTACGTCCATCTGACGCTCGATTACCTCGAGCGTGCCGCCAGGCAGTAGGCCCGTTTTGTAGGCTGCCCGTGGAATTCTTGCATCAGGAGGGTATAGTCCGCACTTTGGGTCGGACCCGACTGAAACCCGTGGATCACGATCATGACCCGATTCCTTTTCTTCACCCTGCTCTTTCTGAGCGCGTGTTCATCCCCTGCTCCATTCGAGATAGGCGAAACGACCATATCCAAGGTGCACGAGGCCTACCGGGAAGGGCGCCTCGATGCAGCATCGCTGACGCAGATGTACCTGGAGCGCATTGCTGCGTATGACGATACGCTCAATGCGTTCATCACCCTCAATCCGCGCGCGCTCGAGCGCGCGCGGGCCCTGGATGCGGAATTCGCGTCCACCGGTACGCTACGTCCTCTTCATGGCATACCGGTCGTGGTCAAGGACAACTACGACACCCATGACCTCCCAACCACGGCGGGCTCAGCGGCTCTTGCCGGCATGATCCCGCCGGACGATGCGTGGCAGGTGGCTCGACTCCGGGAGGCAGGCGCCATCGTGCTCGGAAAGACCAACATGGCCGAGTGGGCATTCTCGCCGTTCGTGACGGAAAGCTCCATCGACGGAACGACGCGCAATCCTTACGATCTGAGCCGTGTGCCGGCTGGTTCAAGTGGCGGTACAGCCGCCGCCGTGGCCGCCAACCTCGGGCTGATCGGCCTGGGAACGGACACCGGCAACTCCATTCGCGGTCCGTCGGGGCATAACGCGCTGGTGGGCATCCGGTCCACGATGGGGCTGACCAGTCGCGATGGCATCGTTCCCCTGTATCTGCGCAACGATATCGGGGGACCTATGACACGGACCGTCGAAGATGCCGTACGCGTTCTCGACGTCATTGCGGGGTACGATCCTGCAGACCCCATCACCCACCGCTCGGAAGGTCGGATCCCTGAAGGCGGCTATCTGCCGTTCCTCGACCCGAACGGATTGGAAGGAGCCCGCATCGGGGTTTTTTCGCCCTACCTGCGTCCTGACTCCACCCATCCGGACATTTTCGCGCGGATGGAAGAAGCCGTTGACGACCTGAAGGCCGCTGGCGCCATCGTCATCAACCCGTTCACCATCCCTGACCTATCGCTCGATCCATCCATCTGGTGCGAAGTATTCCGGCACGACGTCGAGGCCTATTTCGCTACCCGTGAAGACGGCTTTCCGTACGAACAACTCGATGACGTCATTGCGACCGGGCAGTATGCCGACTACATCCGGGAATCGTTGGAATACACAGCCGCCTGGACCGAGCCGCCCTGCCCGGATCTATACACGCATAAGCCCAACATCGCCTTCCGGGACGCCATTCTGGCCGCCATGGAGGCGGACAGTATCGATGCCATCGTCTACCCGACGTGGAGCTGGCCGGCACGCGAAATCGGCGACATGGACAGCCCGGCAGGTGACAACAGCCAGTATCTTTCGCCCCAGTCAGGGCTACCGGCCCTCCAGGTACCCATCGGATATACCCAGGGCGGCCTTCCCGTTGGCATGACACTGCTTGGGCGACTCTTCGACGAACCCACCTTGATCCGGATTGCCTACGCCTACGAGCAGGCAACAGGCCATCGCAGATCGCCTGCCGGGTTTGACTGATTTCGGCCGCTGATGTACCCCCTTCTCCACCCACACTCCCTCTCGCCCATGACCCGCTCTCCTGCTTTCCTTCTCCTGCTTGCCCTTCTTCTTTCGGCCTGCCAAGCCGACCATCCGGCCAATCAAGCAGCCGATGATCGCCCCTACGTCGCATTCCTGAATCCAGTGGACCAGGAAGAACCCGGCCCCTTCTCGGATGCGGTCCGCGTGGGCAACCTGCTTTTTCTCTCCGGCAAGATTGGTGTCCTTCCTGGCACGCGAACGCTGGCCGAGGGCGGCATCGAAGGCGAGTCCCGTCAGACGATGGACAACATCAAGGCCACGCTCGAGCGGTGGGGCTCATCCTTAGAGCAGGTCGTAAAGTGCACCGTCATGATCGACAATATTGATGAGTGGGGCGCGTTCAATGAGGTGTATGTCGAGTATTTCCCGGGTAACAAACCCGCCCGAAGCGCCTTTGGCGCCGACGGACTGGCCCTGGGCGCCGCTGTGGAAGTGGAATGCATTGCGACCGTGGACTGATGCGGGCGCAGCAGCACAGCGCAATCGCTTCGTTCGTGTTGAGTTTGCGCTCCGGCTGCGGTAAATAGGTCCCGTCCCCTGCTGCCTGTCTCAAACAGCTCCGAGGCGCGGCAGATCACGGGGTACCCCTCGTTCCATCCTGTCCACTTCGCCCTGACCCACCATGAGTCGTTCCTCGACGAGCGCCCGTCTTTCGGTCATGATGTTCCTTCAGTTCTTTGTCTGGGGAGCCTGGTACGTGACCATTGGCAATTTCATGACCGCCGAAGGCATGGCGGACCTGACCCACTGGCCCTACACGGTCAACCCCATTGCGGCCATCGTGGCACCGTTTTTCCTGGGGCTCGTGGCCGATCGCTACTTCGCCACCGAGAAGGTGCTTGGTGTGCTGCACATCCTGGGCGGTATCGTCATGTTCTTGACGCCCTCGATGACCGGTAACCCGACCGTGTTCATCGTGATGCTGCTGCTCTACAACCTGTGTTATATGCCGACGCTGGGCCTCTCGAACACATTGGCCTTTGCCAACATCGAGGATCAGGAAAAACAGTTCCCGCTCATTCGCGTCTTCGGCACCATCGGTTGGATTGTGGCCGGCCTCTTCATTTCGTTCGTGCTCGGCTCTTTCGTCAGTGGGGATCGCTTGCCGGATGAAACAGCGTATCCGCTTTACACGACAGCCATCGCATCCATCCTGCTGGGCCTCTACAGCTTCTCGCTGCCACACACCCCTCCCGCCGCTGCAGGAAAACCCTTCTCGGCGCGTGACATCCTGGGCATCGACGCCTTCAAGCAGTTGCAGAGCCGTCCCTTCTTCATCTTCCTGATCAGCTCATTCTTGATCTGCATTCCCCTGGCGGCCTATTACAACTTTGCCCCGATCTTCGTGAATGCGTCAGAGATTTCGAACCCGGCGGCAACGCTCAGCCTGGGGCAGGTCAGCGAAGTCCTGTTCATGCTCCTGATGCCCTTCTTCTTCCGCCGACTGGGTGTGAAGTGGATGCTGGTCGTAGGTATGGGCGCCTGGGTGCTGCGTTACGCGTTCTTCGCGCTGGCCGCACCCATGGGCATCTTCTGGATGATCCTGATGGGTATCCTGATGCACGGTATCTGCTATGACTTCTTCTTCGTGACAGGCCAGATTTATGTAGACAAAAAGGCCACGGCCGATATCCGCGGGCAGGCGCAAGGCATGCTCGTCCTGGTCACCTACGGCCTGGGTATGTTCATCGGTGCACAGATTGCCGGCAATGTCTTCAACAGCTTCCTGGCCGGCGCCGATGCGCTCACGCCGGATCAGTGGCAATCCTTCTGGTGGATCCCGGCCGTCTTCGCCGGCGCCATCCTGCTCTTTTTTACATTCACGTTCAAAGACGAAGTGGACCGCGAGGAGGTCTCGATATGACGGATCCGAAACGTTTCGACCGACGCACCTTCATGAAAACCAGCGCGCTGGGAGCTGCAGGCCTGAGCCTCTTCCCGGCGGCCTGTGCGCAACCCGAGTCCGGTGCTGACGGTGCGGCCGCGCCGATGGGCGCAGCGGGCGCTCCGCTTTTCGAGATTTCCCTGGCGCAGTGGTCCCTGCACAAGGCACTACGGGCCGAGGAAATGACCAACCTCGAATTCCCGGTCTTCACCAAGCAGGCCTGGGGAATATCTGCCGTCGAATACGTCAACTCGTTCATGCGTGAGGAGAGTCGCGATCCGCGCTATGTGGAAGAGCTGCGCACGATTACCGAGGGCGAGGGCATCCGCAACGTCCTGATCATGTGTGATGGCGAAGGGCGCCTTGGCGACCCGGATGAGGATGCTCGGACGCAAGCAGTCGAAAACCATTATCGCTGGGTGGAGATTGCCCGCGAGTTGGGCTGCCACTCGATCCGGGTCAATGCTGCCTCCGAAGGCGATTGGAATACGCAGCGGGATCTGGCCGCTGATGGCCTGCGCCGCCTCACGGAATTCGGTGCGCAGGCCGATATCAATGTCATCGTGGAGAACCACGGTGGGATTTCATCCAACGGCGCCTGGCTGGCCGAGGTCATGCGCACGGTGGACCATCCGCGCTGCGGCACATTGCCGGACTTTGGTAATTTCAACATGGGCGAAGCCAACGGCGGCTGGTACGACATCTATCAGGGTGTCGAAGAGCTCATGCCCTTTGCCAAGGCCGTCTCCGCGAAGAGCCACAATTTTGACGCCGACGGCAACGAACGCGACAAGGATTACCTGCGCCTGATGCGCATCGTCCTCGATGCCGGGTACCGCGGCTATGTGGGCATCGAATACGAGGGCAACGAACTGAGCGAAAGCGAAGGCATTTCGGCTACGCTGGACCTGCTCGTCCGGTGCCGCGAAGAATTGGCTTCCGAATACTCCTGATACAGACCATACCCATGAAAAAGCTTTTCATCCTCGGCCTGGGCCTTTCACTCGGCCTTACGGCCTGCCAGCCGGCCGGCAACGAAGACACCATGACCGATGACATGGCTGCCGAATCCGAATGGATGTCCCTCTTTGACGGGGAGTCCTTCGACCACTGGCGCGGCTACAAACAGGAGGCCATGCCTGAAGGGTGGGTCATCGATGACGGTGCGATGTACGCCTCAGCGCCGGGTGCCGGTATGGACATCGTGACGCGCGAGACGTTCACCGACTTTGAATTCGCCTTCGACTGGAAAGTCGAGGAAGGCGGTAATAGCGGCGTGATGTGGCACGTGGATGAGTCGGCGGGCGATTATCCCTGGATGACGGGCCCCGAGTACCAGCTGCTCGATGATGCGGCCTTCAATGATGGGCAAATCAACAAGAACAGCGCGGCTTCGAACTACGATGTGCAGGCGCCGTCAGAAGCTGTCACACGCCCGGCCATGCAGTGGAACGAAGCGCGCATCGTAGTCGATGGCAATCACATCGAGCACTGGCTCAATGGCGTCAAGGTTGTCGAGTACGAAAAAGGAAGCGAAGCGCATCAAGCCCTCGTAGCCGAATCCAAATGGACAGGCTATGCGACCTATGGAACGACGTCAACCGGTCATATCGCCATTCAGGGCGATCATGGCGCGGTCTGGTTCCGCAACCTGCGTATCAGGTCTACGGACTGACCGTCAGGAACCCGCCCCTGCCTCGACGTGCCGGTAGCGACGCACGTTGCCGGCTCCGTCGAAGGCCACCACGTCATAGGAATCATAATCCGCTGGCGAGCCCTGTTCCATACCAGGGCTGCCGATGGGCATTCCCGGAACGGAGATGCCCTTGATGGCGGGTCGCTCCTCCAGCATGCGTAGCACATCCTCGGCAGGAACGTGTCCCTCGACGATGTAGCCATCGATCAGGCCCGTGTGGCAGGACTGAAGATTGCGATCAATGCCCTGCTGGAACTTGACCTGGCTCATGTTGCTCGCATTCCGTACTTCAACCTCAATCCCGGCAGCTACGATATGGTCCACCCACTTCGAGCAGCAGCCGCAATTGGGATCCTGATAGACCACCATTTTGGTGGGTGCCTCGGATGCTTGTGAGGAGCTGAAAAAGAACACGGCTGCCGTAGCAACGAGCAGCGTCGAGAGGAGGAGTATGGAAGACTTGTTCACGTCGGTCTCTGCTTCGTGGATGTCCGAGGGAAGAGTGTCTGTCTCGTATCGGGCGCGGTGCTGTTTGTTTCCTGGCCGGTACCTCCATCGAACAAGGCTCCCGTTGCCGCATGATGTACATTGGGGCTTCCAGTGCCCCAGATCGGCCGTACGGCCAAGCCCATGTTCATGAGAAGACTATCTGTTCTGCTTTTGTCCGTTCTTCTGGCAGCGGCCTGCGCGCAGCCCGATCCAGCGCGCCCTACCCTGACCTCGCCCTCCTGGCAGTGGCAGTATCAAGATTCATCGGCCTTCTTCATTGGTATCCATGCCGTTGATGAGCGCACCGTGTGGGCTGCCGGTTCGCAGGGTCGCGTCGTGAAAACAACCGACGGAGGCACCTCCTGGACCTCGATCAGGGTCCCGGGGGCTGATTCCGTCCAATTCAGGGATGTGCACGGTTTTGACGATTTGACAGCCTATGTACTTTCCATCGGCAACGGCACGGATTCGCGTATATACAAGACGGTTGATGGCGGCCAGACCTGGGATCTTTCGTTCCAGAATGAGGACGAAAACGCCTTTTTCGACTGTTTCTCCTTCTGGGATGAATCAAGCGGATTTGCCTTCTCCGATTCCTGGGAAGGGGAGTTCACCCTGATAAAAACAGAAGATGGCGGCGCATCCTGGCAGCGGATTGATCCAGCGCAGGTACCCGATGCGCGTGCCGGCGAAGGCGCTTTTGCTGCCAGTGGAACGTGTGTCCAGACATGGGAGGGTGGCCTCGGCTGGTTTGCCACAGGCGCTTCGGGCGTTGATACGCGTGTTATCCGCACAACTGATGTCGGCACAACCTGGAGTGAATCCATTACGCCCATTGCGAGCCGGACAGGGTCCGAGGGTATTTCTACGATGAGTGTTCTTGACGCCAATCATCTTGCCATACTCGGTGGCGACTTTACGGAGCGGGACTCCATATACGCCAATGTGGCGCTTTCCACAGATGGCGGCGCAACCTGGAAACGCGGCCATCCCGCTCCCATCGGTGGCTCGGTTTACGGATCCACCTACGTGCCGGGTACAGCCACACCCACCCTTGTCGGCGTGGCTCCAACAGGCACCGCCTTCAGCACGGACAATGCAGTCTCCTGGTCCCGCATCGATGACACGAACTTCTGGACCGTCACGGCCGTTTCCCCCGCCGCCATCTGGGCGGCGGGTCCCGGCGGCGTAGCCCGTCTCGTGGACGCAGCCAACTGATCATCCCACTCCCCCGTACGCATGGGCTCCATTGCTGCCATTCTGGATGCTACTCCTCACGCAGATCTGCTGCGTGCCATCGGCCAGGTGGCGGCCAGGGAAAATATCGAGACCTACCTCGTGGGCGGCAGCGTTCGCGATGCGCTGCTTGATCGTCCCACGACGGACATCGACTTTGTTTCCGTGGGCAACGGTGCGGGACTGCGTCTGGCCACAGCCGTACAAGCTGAATTCGGGGGATCCGAAGTCCACCGCTATGAAAATTTTGGAACGGCGGCCATCCGCATCCAGCACGGGTCGCCGAGTGACATGCTGGTCCTTGAGTTCGTAGGGGCCCGCAAGGAGAGCTACGACCGCCATTCCAGAAAACCGGCGGTCGAGTCCGGCAGCATGGAGGATGACCAGCACCGACGGGATTTCACCATCAACGCGCTGGCCGTCGACATTCATCCCGATCGCTTCGGGACGCTGGTGGATTCCTTCGGTGGCATCGCTGATCTCAACGCCGGCATCATCCGTACACCACTCGACCCGGAAACCACCTTCGAGGATGACCCGCTCAGAATCATCCGGGCAGCCCGGTTTGCATGTCAGTTGGGCTTCGAGATCGACCCGATCACGCTGGCTGGCATGCGCATCAAGGCCGATCGCGTCACGATTCTCTCAGGGGAACGGATCAGCGATGAATTGAACAAGATCCTCTGCGCCAACACCCCATCGGTGGGCTTCCGACTGCTCTACGAAACGGGCGTGCTGCATCATCTGCTACCGGATCTGGTCGCGTTGCAGGGTGTCGAAGCGGTAGACGGCATCCGTCACAAGGATAATTTCTTCCACACGCTCAAGGTGGTGGACAACCTCGTCGACAGTCTTCCCGAGCGGCCGTGTCCGGATACGCTCTGGCTCCGATGGGCCGCCTTGTTGCACGATATCGGCAAAACGGCCACGAAGCGTTTTACAGAGGGCGCCGGGTGGAGCTTCCACGGGCACGAGGAGAAGGGAGCCCGCATGGTGAAGGGCATTTTCCGTCGGTTGCGCCTGCCCGTCGACGAGCGCATGAAGTACGTTCAACAGATGATCCGGCTTCACCACCGGCCCGTGGCGCTCGTCGATGACGATGTCACGGATTCAGCCGTGCGACGCCTGCTTTTTGATGCAGGAGAACATATCGACGACCTCATGAGCCTCGTTCGCGCGGACATCACCTCCAAGAATCCACGCAGGGTCCGGCGGTATCTGAACGCGTTCGATTCAGTGGAGGAAAAATTCCGCGAAGTGGAAGAGAAGGATCATCTCCGCGCGTTCCAGCCACCGGTTGATGGAGCAGAAATCATGACGGCTCTCGAGCTGCCGCCCTCGCCGGCCGTTGGTGTCATAAAGAACGCCATCCGGGAGGCTATCCTCGATGGAAAGATCCCCAACGATCACGATGCGGCCTACCAGTACATGATCGAGGTCAAGGATGCGCTGCTTGCCTCACTCGAAGAAGACGCCTTTCGGGATCGACGCTGAAACGAATCGGGTAACTACTGCATCCCGCTTCCATTTTCCCCGTAGAGCAGCGCATGGGTGTCCGGCACCGACGCACGGCCCGCGGATACATTCATTCCCTCATTCCCTGCACCCGCATGGCAGATCTGATTCGTGTTCTCCTCTCCGTTCTGATTCCCCCACTGGGCGTGTTTTTCAAGGTCGGTATCGGACTGTCCTTTTGGGTCAACATCCTGTTGACCATTCTCGGATACATCCCCGGTCTTGTTCACGCCATCTGGATTCTTGCCAGCAAGCGATCCTGACCCACCCTACACGCCTAGGCTGCCCCTCGGTTGCGACGGCAGCGCTCGGAGCAGTAGACCACGGTTTCCCACGTGCGCTTCCACTTGCGTCGCCATACGAACGGCCGGTCGCAGACAGGGCACACCTTCGTGGGGAGGTCAGCTTTCTGACGCCGCTTGGGCATGGCTCATGCGCAGGGCGCCTATTCGCTTACCGCTTCTTTGACCGGGCGAACATCCCACATGAGCATCTGCTCGATGTCAGCGTAATCCTCTTCGCCGTCGACATCCGTGAACGAATAATCGCCCAACTTCTCGCGCTGCATCGGTGAGTTGCGCTTCCAGGTCTGGCCGTCCTGGTCCGTGAATTCAGACGGATACGGATTGCTGACCCGGTAGGATGGATGGTAGGATTTATACGTCTTTTCCGCTTCGTAGAGCGCGGCGCGGCGTGCACCGGCCATGGTGGCGCTCTTGCCCGTCACCTTGAAAGGGGTGATGGTGATGCTGGCCGCGAAAAAGCCATCCTCCTGCTCGAGGTACTCCGGGCGCATGACCTTGAAGTCGACTGGATGGGGGTAGGCGCTGCGTTCGTTGACATCCATGGTGGTGGGACGGGGTTGGGAAATGGAAGGACCCTGATAGAGCACTCTCTTACCTTCCAATGCGTTTCGGGTTCATGCGATCGAGCGAGAAGTTCGTGCAAAAGCGCGTGAGCGTGCATTCAGAGGTTATTACCGTTATTGGGGTCAAAATCAGGCCGGTAGTGAGGCATCTGACAGACAACCTGTGGAAAACCTCGGAGACACAGGTTGTCTTGTCAACAATACCAAGTCACAATAACGGTTATATCCGTCTTCTGTCCCGTCCTAAGGGCTGTATTCCCCCGTGAATGATGCCCTCAGGACAGCTTTCCGGGCTGGTACATGAAATATGTAAATGTGGACAAAAAGGAGTTGCATAACGGCGATTACACTCATTTATTGGTAAGAGCACCCGTCACCACTTGGCACTTTTGCGGCTCACGAAGCTGGCTGCCTCTTGGAGACACGCGCCGCCATATTGACCCTACCCTTTCGGTTGGTGCAGCGGCGTGAAAGGGTACGGAAGCGGTCCCACTGTCATGGAAATTGGTGCTGACGCCCGTTTACCAAGGCTTTCCGCCCCGTGCCTTTGTGCGCCCCCCTCCGGGCAGTCCGATAGGCAGGTTGCGCCATCAGGTCCTGCGCCCGGTGAATAAGTGATGTTACCCCACACGTGCCCGTGCATTCAGAGAGGAGTAGTGTGACACGGCCACGCAGATTACCCACCCGAAAATTGAAG
>Ga0075476_10000626_pt1 | contig 15787 bp, 12 predicted proteins | sample DEB08_DNA_5_FD_76339 | JGI IMG/M metagenome (GOLD analysis project Ga0075476, IMG submission 76339) | Aqueous microbial communities from the Delaware River and Bay under freshwater to marine salinity gradient to study organic matter... | ecosystem: Environmental > Aquatic > Marine > Coastal ...
GGTGCTGGTGCTCGTGCTACTCGTGGTTGTTTCAGAAATGACAAAACTCTGCGAAATATCATATGTTTTATTATCGCTACTCATCACCATGAATTTCATTTCCTCATTTGGTTCATAAGGAACATTCCATATATACGTATAATTCTGGGGAAAAAGTGTATCATCCCCAACCTTCTCAATAGTATCTTCATTTTTAATTAAATAGAGCCTAAATCGTTCTTCTTCATTGCTCATCCATGAAATAGGAACGTAGGTGCTCGATGTAATCGTGGGTGTTAAATTGCTAAAAAGTGTGACGCCGCGCACCGTAAAATCATCACTGTAATACTCTTTTTTAGTATTTAAATTAGTCATCACAACGCGCTTTGGAGCCTCCCACTTTTTTGCTAAATGTTGAGGGACTCCCCATTCATAAGTTGTTTTGCTATCATCCACTATAACCGAAAGAAACGACTTATCCTCCTCGGATGTAGACTTCCATGTATTATTTCCAGTAGAGACCTGCACTTCAATATGAGCGTTCATTGGTTGGACCCACGAAATAGGACACATCTCTGTGACTTTACATACAGTGGAACTATTAGGCAATAGTAAAGATCCGTAAAATAAATACTGTAAAAACCATAACATATTTATTTTACATATAGTTAAACATTAAAATTTTTTATATAATCGTCAATAGAAACCCCATTTTTTGTCCTTTTTTCAGTCAAGTTGGATCTTCGCTTTATCTCAAAATAAACTTGTGAAAGTTTATTCGCACTAAATTTAATTTTTTGTTCGCTCTCAGGCGATTCTACTAAATGGAAACGGGGCAATGTATTTTTATGAGCCACAAAAACACGCACAAAATAATATGCATTTTTGTTATGCTGAGTAGTGAAAATCATCTTATTGTTTATTCTATTCACTGCTTTTCCAATAAACGCGATTGGTAACTCAAGGAGTGATGCCAGCATCCATATATCAATGAGTGTTAGATAATAGTCATCGGACATAATAAAGGTCTCTAATGGCAGTTTATTTCCACGAATATTTTGCACCCATTGCTCTTTTCCTTCAGTATTCATAATAGCAAGCAGATTTTTTCTCGATTTTTCGCTCAGTTTCCCGTATGCTGTAGCCAAGAGTTCTTGAATATCGCGATTTTCCATGGATTTATTTTCGCCTTTCAAAATCGTCTTTGCTAAATCGAAGCCGCACATAGGAGAACGGTTCGAATGTTTGTAATCTCCATACTCACGAATAAAGTAATCTGAACCAAACAATTGATTTATAATACCAGTTGACGCTTTTTTTGTTTTTGTCAAGCAGGGTTGAATCGTGATTTGATTACTGTATTTTTGAGTTACCAGAGGAATCGCGGTGTCATATGTGTTACTATGGACGTAGGCATTTCGACGATATGCCTTCAAATTCTCGAAATACTCTTGAGTTATCATACTTTCTAGAATGAGAATTTCGTCCTCGTTCAATTGATATCTGGTATCCGAAAAAGAGAGATACTTATTTTTTTCGAAAAGAAACATTTTAATACGCTGATACCGAAGTGCCTCGTCGGCTAATCGCAAATAATAGTGTGTTTCATTATCCTTACCAGTGAGCTGATTGATTTTTGGAAAAACCATACCTTCTTTATCAGGTTTAGTACCGAACCGCACCATGTCTCCTATTAATTTTTTGAATTGGATAACCAATGCTTTGATAGTAGTGGTATAGGAATCAAGAGAATCACGGTCTTCATCCTCTATTAAAGTGAGTATTTTTTTCTTAATGGCTTGATGCGAATACATATTTAATTCAATACGTGCCAGATTACGGAATACCATATAATAATGCTGTTCATGTTCGAGAGCCTTGGTAAATTGTATCCGTTGATTATCTTTACTTTTACTTAAAATCCCTTCTTTGTCTGCATCTTTAGAATAAGAAGCATCACATACAGGTAAATCATCGTCCATAAACTCCTCGGGTGATTTTAAAGGAACCACTTGATTTGTTTTGGTTAAAACACCCACTACCATGCCGTCTTCCACCACCTTACACACGGGTGATGTGGGTAGTTTTGTTTTCATATGGACTGTTTTTAAGAAGGACACTGTGGTATTGTAATTTTGCAAATGCTCTGTATCATCCATAAAAACAATAGGGGTTGCACTATCCACCTCATAGTTACTCGGATAGCATGGGATAAATCCTGAACCCCCATCATTCAACTCAACATTGACCCCGATTGCTTTAGCATTGTAATGCAAAACAATTGAAACCAATTTTTTCATATGTTTTTCTAGAGCATCTAAAACACCCGAGAGAGTAGTGTTCGTTTCGAAAAAATACACATTTGGAAGGCTATTAAGCGGTTTACAGCGTGTATTCATATATTCTCGCACTTTTGATAAGACAACTTTGATATTAGGATTTCCCTTCAAATTCTGCTCGCGAAACAAGAAACGATTCACTTTCTTTTCCATATTATTGTAGAGATAAATGGGTTCAAAATAGTTCCCCTTTTTCACCAACATAAGAGTTCGTTTTTTATTCGAAAACTTAGTGCGTGAATAATGATTAGTAGGGCAAATAATTTCGATATTGTTTGTAGTATCATCATTCGGTATTTCAAAGACCACCAAGTTTATTCCATTCGAAAAAAGGGCATCATTAGGCATAGAAACAATATCCCATAAGTATTGGTAATCGATGACACTATCATCGCTTTTCAAAAAGGCAACAAAACTCTCAAAGGCATTGATTATCTTCTCCATAAACTCCACTTGGTCTTCATTTGTGGTATCTAACATTTTATAGAGTTCACTATCTTGATAATCATCAATTGAAACTTCTTTATTTTCGTCATAAAATTCTTGGACTAGGTTACCATTTTGGTATTTTGTAAAGGTGTCTATTGAAAGCATATTAATAATATGATTCTTCATTTCTTTTATCGTGGGTTTTGCTTTGAGTTTATGAATTTTCTTTGTTACTCTTGCTATTTCTTTATCTATTTTTTTCTCCAAGTCTTTCTCTGACTCTTTCTCTGTTTTAGCCTTTTTTAGAGTGCGTAGCTCACGACGCAACTGTTTTATCTCTCTGTCTATACGCCCTTTTACTTCTTCATTACTATAATCGGAATAAATATCAGCAATGCACGCTATAAATGATTGGTTTTTACTGGGTTCAACACCTTGTCGCAATAATGTGACTGCGTCATCTTTTAGGACGGGTTCTAGCGCACTCACTTGATATTTTTTGCTATCTTCACCAAAAAAACTCTGTAGTTCTATAGGTAGATATCCCCAGCGTTCAGGCTCTAAAGGAAATTTTTCTTCGCCTTTGATATAATCTCGTTGGCCTTCGCCCTGGACCCGTTTCTTAGGAACTTTTACCTTTTTGCCTTGCTCGTCTTGCGAACATTCTTGCCGACGTCGCACCTGTTCTGCAGCCGTCCAAGATTTAAAACAACATGGCATACACTTACCATCAGGATGTTTGCTTCCTGATATGAATCCAGGATGGTGTTCGATATACTTACCATCTTCATCGTAAAACTCTTTGTAAGCATGAGCTGATGTATTTGACTTATCCACCCCAAATTCATAGATTGTCTTTCCAGCAGGCACCTTTTTTGCATCAAAAGGAATAATAGCATCTTTACCACCACAGACACCTGCTTTAACATCCTCCTCGCTGAGACTTGTATTTTTTGGAATACACCAATAACGAGGGCAAATATAATAATATGGTTTATCTGGATCTGAACCATATTTGATAGAATTTGTGTATGAATCAGGATGAGTTTTATCTATTCTCTCTTTCTCTTCCTCGGTGAGAATGACAGGTTGTCGCCGAATATTAGAAGGACACATCCTCGAGTATGCATTAAACTTACCTGTCTTTTTTTTTAGGAAGAGAGAAGGATCGCGATCCTCCATTCGCTTGGAAAAATAATTAGGATTAGATAGCGATAATCCTGTTATATCTTTCTCTCTTAAATCCTCTTCAGGATTAGGAAGACCGCCAATCATAGCTCCAGTAATATCGTCGTCCTCATCACCGTCATCATCGTTGTCCTCGTCCTCGTCCTCGTCCTCGTCATCATCGTCACTTCCCAAAAGCATATCTAACATGTCATCGTCACCACCCTCGTCATCGAATATTAATTCTTTTGCAGCCGTAATAAGTGGAGTCTGATTTTCTCCAAATGGTTTCTCTCCCTCTCCAACAATTTCAGGAATAACAACTTCTTTGGGTTGAGATTTTTTAGAACAGATACTATTTACCTTCTCTTCTTCTTTGCCTTGGATCATAGAGAGAAGCGAGCTCACATAATTTGAAATTAAATCAATATAATTAATATTGTTGATTTCTCTTACTGTGATAGTAATATTTGATGTGAACTTAACCATTTCTATCGTAGTGGCAAAACCAGGATTATCTTTGATACGGAGTTTTCTATTTTGAAAAATAGTCTGTTCCACATCTACCTCGTTGATAAAGGTAATAAATTTTTCCTCAGCTTCTTCTTGTGATACCCCAAAATTATCCTTTATTTTTTCGATTACAGTTTGACGTTGGTCTCCCTTATTGATAACATCGCGTATAAAAGCATCTATTGCGGTCATCTCGTTATAATGAGATACTCGTTTATACCGCATCTGTATTCCTCCTTTTTTTGTTATGGTATCTTGTATCACATTAAAAACTGATGATATACAACTCATATAAGGTTTCATATTGAATTTCTTGGAAATAGCTGAGGTTGTGACATAGGTCATTCCAATAACTTCGACTGTGGGTTCCTCTAAAGATTTAAATAACACATAATCAAAACCACTCTCCTTGACATATTTTTGGATTTCCACTAAAATAGGATTGATACGGATACGGATTTTTTCGGTCAGGTCATTCACTGATAAAGGTTCATTAGATTCTCCTATAATCTGAATAGTGCCATTCTCGTATATCGAACATATCAGTGACTCATCCAGAAAAAAAGAAAGAGTGTTACTTTTACCAATCATTTTAATAAGTTTTATAATCATTGCTTTAGACATATAAGGTATTTTGGACCCATCAATGGTTCTCTCTTCAGAATAAAGACGAAGAAGATTTTCACGGCGAAAACCAGGATTCAGTTTGACAAATGGCATATCTTTGGTGGAGTGTATAATTTTAAAGAGTTGTTCGAGGGGGAGAATAATATCGATAACCTGATGCATCACAATGGTGTATTCCACGATCCCATGCGAAAGTGATGGATAAGGCGATGATTCTGCTAATTCATAGAATAAATCCACGCTCTCGAACACCTTTTCCACCTTTTTTGATAAGAGACTCGTATTCTTTTCCAGCAACTTTTCTCTCTTCTTTTCGAAATCTTCTTGGGTTTGTATGCCAACCTTTTCTAAAAACGGAAAGTAAATTTGTGTATTGCTTTCAAGATTATGCGATTTCATATGTTTAAAAATAGCATCTGCAGTGAAAACATGAAATATGTTTTCCTGAATATTTCCTATATCCATAACTAAGCTACTATTTTGAGTAGTCACCATCCCCGATGCGTGTTCTTGTAAAAATGCATCTTCATTGAGTTTTGTTTTCAATTCCATTGGATTTACCACATAAGGGTAAGGTATGGATTTATGTCCTCTGAATACTTGTCCGACTTGAACGTTAACAAGATGCTCTTTATCGAGTCGTAGATGATAGAGATCGCCCACATTGAAATCATTTTTATCCTTCATTTTTTCTAAGATAGCATCGTGATCCTCTATATTCAATAGAAAATTAGAGAGACGCTGGTAAGTAATATTCATTTTTCCATTCTGACTGAGTTCTTTATAAAGGAGTTCGGGTATGAATCTCTTTTTTTGAACCACATAGATATATAAAGCATCGTATACCAAATCTTTATCAAAAACTGTAATTATTTTACGTTTGAGAGTATCAATGGTATCATCACGATGTAGAGTGGGTATATTTTTTATTGTTTTTCCATTTAATTTTACTTTGAAAACTTTACTCATTTCTATAATAAGTATATAATAAATTAAAAAGGTATTAGTTTATATATTTATATATTTACATAGTTCTATTTGGCTATGGTTATGACTATAAATATGATTGTGGCAGTTGATGAAAAAGGAGGTATCGGTAAAAATAATACATTACCATGGCATTTACCCGATGATTTGAAAAGATTTGCTAAATTAACCAAAGGGAATGGTAATAATGCTATTATTATGGGAAGAAAAACATACGAAAGTATTGGTAAACCCTTACCTGGTCGGGTTAATATTGTGATGAGTCAAACGATAACACCTCACACGATGGATGATGATACTAATACTATTACTGATAACACTAGTAATAGCACTAGTAATAGTAATAGTATTAGCACTAGTAATAGTATTAGCAAATTTTATGTATTCCCATCAAAAGATGATGTCATTGAATTTTGTAAAAAGCAAAATTTTGATATGATTTGGGTGATAGGTGGTTCCTCCATTTACAAAGAATTTATAAATGATATAACTGAATTGTATCTTACTGAAATACATTCTGATTTCAAATGTGATACATTTTTTGTAGAAGATTATAAAAAAAGATTCCAGCAACAATGTAACGTTGAAGATACATTACTCAACAAAGATAAAATTACATACTGTTTTAAAATACTTTCACACTGATCATGATATATTTTTTTGTAAAAAAAAATATATTAACTTGTATGTATAACCATGACTACCGAATACAAACTCTTGCTCCGTGACGAAAATGCTGAAATTGCTCGACTCAACCATGCTGAAGGTCTTGTTGAACCTGAGCAAGCATATCAATTAATCTTAACCCATCCAAAAAATATTCTGGGGTATCAAGTCTACAATCCACATACCCCTGATGCCAATGCTAAAGACTTTAAAGTGTTTTCTTTACAACCCACTATTATGGTGAGTGCCATTAATGCGTATAATGCCAAAGTTAAATCAGCTTCTGGGTTTGTGTATAAACCTACTGCTATCATGAGTTTTGGTGAGTCGGTCGGCAATGTTGTCACTATTGATTCATTCCAGTTTGTTGATAGCAATTTAGTGGTGACATTGATACTGAATAACCCTGACTATCACTTGAGCGACCATACTCCATTACCAGAGTCGGGATTCGGTCATTTGCGTCTCAATATCAACGGATTACAGTCCACAGCACTTCTAGAAGTGCTGGACGCCAATTTTTTCAATTGGTTGAATCCTACCTATGATAAACTGAACCCTTATCCTTATGTTGCTGAAGATGCTGCCGAAGAGCAACGCATGGATATCACTCCCCAAGGGCTGAATTTTTTCCTGAAAAATAAAGTGGAGATTAGCGATTACCAATACGGACAATCCAAAATCACTATTACAAACCCAGGTAACACATTATCATATGGCGTGTGGAGCCCTTCAACCCCTTTCACCAATCAACAAAACACGTTTAAAGAATCATACATCTTTACTACAGGACTTTATAGTTTATTTCACGATTCTGTAGATGCAGTAAAGAAAGCAGGATTGTCTCCCGAAAAATATGCATGGTATCCATCACTAACACTAGAATTGGTGGATGGAACACATACCAAACAGACATACATAGGTAAATTGATGGATGTGATGTTAAATAACGATAGCACAGAAGCACCATCTATTTCGTTCATTGTCAGCACAACCCCTTTCTTAGTATATCCGAATAAACGATTCGGAAAAATACCAGCAGGCAGTTACGATATGTTAATGGATATTGATGAGCAGTCAGCCTGGTGGGGTGCGGTGTGAGGTTAGATGCGCGCTTTTGTCTAACTAAATTTGTAAAGGGAACCAAAGGTTTGTTCTTGATGATAATAAATTAATAACAATTATTCCTCAAGAATCTCACAACATAAATCATATAGTAAATAATCCATTTGATTATTCATTTTAAATTTTTGTTTTGTGTAGGCATTCACATTTTCTTTCTTCTTTTTCACTATCATCTCATTCTCAATACCCAATGTTTTTATTTTTGTATTTAGTAATGTGTTCAGTTTTTTTATCGAAAGTTCTTCCTTTTCAACAATCATTATAAACAAAAATCGTTCTATAATGTTTTCTTTGGTAATATCTTGAAGGTTTCTGAATCCCAAATAATGACTAAAATAGTTATTTGTAATATCTTTGGTTCCAGTCCATCCTACACGTTCTTTATCACCAAAATGGTAATAGTACTCTTCAAATGTGTAAATACTGCGAAATGAATTACTATGGTTAAAATGACGAACAGCACGAGCCAAAGGGTCACACAGCAGCGTGAATAGTTTAGGAGGAGACACCATTATTTTAGTTAATTGAGACATATAGTTAGATTGATAGTTAAGATAATGTAGACTCATAACATACTTTTTCTCTTCTTCAACCGAAAAAATGCTATCATATCCTTTTGAGAGATATTCATCCTCCTTGCAACATTTTGAAGCATATAACTGTTTTACAAATTCACTATCTTCACAATGAAGTGGACGTAAGTAAGCATATGCTTTTCTCTCTTCTTTCTTATTTTTGTCACTATCCTCTATAGGTTTTTTTGTAGGTTTTTCTATTGTATCCTGTATAGTATCCTCTATAGTATCCTGTATAGTATCCTCTATAGTATCCTCTAAAGTATCCTCTAAAGTATCCTGTAAGGGGTCATTTATATTTGTATCAAATGTAGATGGTTCAGCAGTTATTTTGTCCATATCAACATAGATAATCGAATCCCGAATCATTTAAAATGAGTAGATAAATTATTTAAACGCAATATTTTGAATAATTCTATTAAGTCACATACTATGACAGTTGTGTGTCAGCGATGTTGTGAAAAAAGAGCTAATGACGATTGTATTAGTAAAAACGATAATTCCAATTTTATTTGCTATTTTTGTGTGCGACACTATGAACCAGACCAGGGTAAAAAGAGAAGTAAAAAACTTGAAAAATGCGATATTTTTACACTAGATCTAACAAAGTCTGTTTTTGGTTTTAAGCCTCATTACTATTCCTTTGTTGAATGGGGAAAGGCAAAAGAAATGAAAAAGGTCTTGGTTTTGATTCGCCATCCAGCATCATATAGTTATGAATCATATCCTTGGTATAAGAGTTTAGTCACCGACTCAAAGAAATCATTTAAGGATCTTTCGATGCATTTTAGAAATAATATTATTCGTATGCATCCTAATCTAGAATTTTCCACTTATTCTGATTATAAGGAATGGTTGCTAGAATAACAAAAAAACAAAATAACAAAATAACAAAATAATAAAATAATAAAATAATATATACTGCAAAAAATGAGTAGAGTGAAAAAGGGTGGATTGGTTGATATGCGCTTGAATAGTTGTTTAGCCGACGTTGAGTCGATAATGAAATTATCGGATGGTTATACCGAAGAAGAACACTATGTAACGTGTTTGTTTTATATGCAAAACGAAAATACCATAACTGAAAAGGGATATAACCGCAATGATTTTATAAAATTATTTCATACACTAGTGGAGAAAGTTCAGGTCGACAAGAAAGTTCCACACGACGTTGCGTTCAAGTTAACATTGGAAGGGGCAGCATCCGCATTTTTTCAGTGTTTAGATGATATACACCATTTTTTACCAAGTAAAAATGGATACACAGAGGAGCAAAACAAAAAGGTATGTCAGTTTCTAATTGAAAATACCAATGATATTATAAAAACAGGATTCGGAGATCCAGAACATTTTTTAGTTATGTTTAATAAAATTTTTGAGAAAGAACTAGAAAAACCAGAAAATAAAGAAAAATCACAAGAAGATATATTTAATCGTGTTTTTAACGGAGCCCATCTCATGATAAAGTTATAAAACACTAAAACCTTAGAACCTTAAAACCTTAAAACCATTGTATTTAGTGGCATTTAGAGGGATTTCAGTATAAAAATTTCATTGCCATAATCCCAGAAATGCTTTTCTATAGACCATCCTGTTTTATCAAAAAGAGTCCGTAATTCTTGGATCCGAAATATGTAGTAATACCGTTGATATATTTCACCAAAACGATTCCATGTAATAAGAATGTTGCCGAAATCAGTAATTTCTCTAGCCTGTTTTGTTTTAGGGGGTTGAACTCGCGACCATACCGATAAAAGCAATAGACCATTGGGTTTTATAATTCGTTTCATTTCACTTAGTGTCTGAAGGCGACGTTCTTCGGATGCCAAATGGTGAAATGAAGCAATCGAGAGTAAGAAATCAAAATACTTATCTTGAAATGGTATAGAAGTCATATCCGCATAAAGGACATGTTTCCCTCTTTCTTGTAATAAATTCACAAATGCCAAACAATTATCAATACCATATACTGTAGTAGTGTCGTTAGAGAATCCATCCATATTTCGCCCATTACCACATCCAATATCGAGAACCTTTTTCTTTTCGTATGTTGCATCATTTATCATGGTGATAAATTCGGTAATCCACCACCATTGGTGCGCTCGAGTGCTATCGAAATGAGATGCGATTTTGGAATAAACATCAACTACATGCGTTTCCTCTATACAAGGAGGAGTCATTGCTGTCAAAAAAAATTAATTATATCACATATTCAATTTTTTTTTGAAAAGAGACGCTTCCAAAAACTCGATTTTCTTCTCTCTCGTTCTTGATTCAAATCCGCCAATGAATAATAATATTTTCGTTTTAGTATTTCATTTTCGTGTAATAAACTTTTTATTTCTTTCTTATTATTCCTTTCCCTCTCTTTTAGAGAGATAATTTCTTGTGTAAGCTCATTTACATGTTGCGTCATATTCCACGCGATCCTCCATCCTGTTTGTTCGTTATTACTCATATTATTTACTTACATAGATGTAATATATTAAATAACACAAAAAATATGAGCTATTTACTTACATTTTTGTGTAGATTTTCAGAATTTTCAGAATTTAGTTTTTAATGTTTCAAAGAATTGAATTATTTTTTTTCATCCTTTTCAGTTTTAGTTTTTGAATTTTTGACATTTTGTAACAGTTGCTTTTTAAAATCGTCAAGCGATGATTTCCTATCAACAGCTGCTCCAGCAAGATTTGAAACTAAAGGTTCAGGAATAGATAAACTCTTATGAGGCCATTTTTTTATTATCCATTCTTCAACACTTTGATATTTGGATTTTTTTACACTTTTTTTAGATGATGTTGACTTCCTTTTTTTTGCTTCACACTTTTTTGTTTTTGGATTTTTACGTGTTCCATTTGGGACAACGCGTTCTTTTTTTAGTTTCAGGCATTATATACCATAACTAAAGAAAAAAATGGTTTATTAGGATTTATATGTATATTGATTTTTTTGATTCTTTTTGATTCTTTTTGATTTTAGTTATTCTTATACCTAAACATAATGTGGCTAAGTTCAGGTTGTTTCAAGTAATCGATGATGTTATTAATGGACTTTTTTACCTCATCGTCACTCATCTTATTGACATCTTTAGTGACAATGGGGTAATAATAGGATTTGTGTGTTCTAGCTACATGAACGGATGCACCTTGAAGACGCTTGAGAATAGTTCGAACGTATGTTCCGTTCATTATTCTTGGTAGTATATTCTACTTTAGAATTAGAATAAATCATTTCAATTTTATACTCAAATGATTAAGGCGAAAATTCCAATATTTGAAGCAATATGAATTGTAGCGTGCCAAATGTGACCGTATTTTAGGTGTGATGTCAAATCATAGTGAATGTATATAATATAGTTATAGAGTACTGCTAATAAAGCTATAAGATATTCTAAACTTAAATTTATGTGAGATATCATAAACCATCCAATACACGCTGTTGATATTATGATATCAATATATCGAATGACATCAATTATTTTTCTTTCAATTACTGTTAGGGAAAATCCGTGATAAAGTATCGAAGTTATTGCTACTATATCACAGCCATATGATAGTTCAGCTTTATTTTTTACAAATGCATAATGGGCGTTTATAATAAAATAACACGACGTAACTAATGTAAGTAAAGTTTTATTATGGTTCTTATCTTTATTTTTTTCATTTTTTTCATTTTTTTCATTTTTTTCATTTTGTATATTGAACTTATAGTAATCGCTCACGATGCATCCTGTGAGTATAAACTGTGTTCCAAAGATAATTCCAATGAAAATTACTTCGTAGGGTGCTAGCATTATACTAGCAAAATTATCCTATAGTCTTTTCATTTATTAAATTTCAATTATTAAATAAAAGAAAAAAAGGGAAGAGGGACACTAGTATTAATTAGTATTAATTAGTATTAATTATGATTATTTTATATTTTTCTACTCTTCATTATAAACAGTCAATCCAGCAAATGCATTTCGTTTTTTTTGTGATGGTGTAGAAGTTTCATTGTCTTCATTATCAATATTAGATGAAGCCGTATTTTGTTTCTTTGCTGATTTTGCAGATGGCAACACGTTCCAGGTTTCTCCATCATCATCTACGACTTGAGTAACCTTTTCTCTTGGTTTCATACTTCGTTCTCGCTTTTGTGACTTATCCTTTTTTCCATTTTTTGATGTATAACTTTTTGACATCATAAGGAACTCTGGATCATCGTAAACAATCTTCAGTTTTTCGTCATTCATGAGTTGGGTTCTCACATCGCCTCCAGGACCTGTTGTTTCCCAAGACTCAAAATGAATGAATGCCATCAGGTAATCCTTTCCTGACCTATCAGTTTTGTTGATAAGGTCAATTTTTGATACCTTTCCCAGTTTCATTTGTTCTACTATCTCGTGAAGTTGTCCGTCATTGAATGACGACGGAAGTCGTGGAATACAGATACTTGGTTCAGTGACAGCCTTGACAACTGGAACTGAAGTGTCTGATTCTTGATGTTCTTTTGTCACTGGAACACCAGAAGTTTGAAGTTCGCTTGGAGCGGGAGCAGGAACAGGAGTTGAGGTTACAGGAGCAGGAGTTGAAGTGACAGCAGATGCGTAGCTCAAAGTCATTTTGAAAGGGATATGGAGATAATATGTAGATAACAATTTGTCTTTAAACTATTTCAATTTTATGCATACTGTCATTTAACGTTCGTAAAAGTCCCTGTTTCCAAAAGAGCTCGTAACCTTATCTTTCACGCGAACTGCATTAAAATGGATTCCATAAAAGTATCCCAATACCTGTAGAGTATCTTTTGTCAATAAATCGAGAACATCGTAATAACTATCTACATAATCACGGTGGTATGAAAACAATTCGTCGAGAGTATCTTGTGCTTGATGGGATGGAAAATGTATAATTTTGTTGAAAGTCTCAATTGGAGTGTTGGATACTTCGATTTCTTGAATCTCTTCATTTGTTAAAACTTCCCATCCTTCTCTCAAGAAGGACGGAAAATCCTTCTTAAATACTGTTATACATCTTTCAAGATCATCATCGTTTTCGTAAAATGTCTTATAGTCATCATATGTAATGAACGGTGAATACTCATTATGGATGATATCATCATTATTGTTGTTTCCATTTTGGATCCACAGATACCAAGCCCCATTTCCATTTCCGTCGCAATCAGATAACTGAGTCCATCTCTTTCCTGAAAACTCTGGTAGAGCAAGGAGTATTTCAGGAGGACAATTCAAAACAATGACAACAAGTGAGGTGTTATTTTTCACATCACGCACATAGACTTGGGGTTTATTATTGTTTTCTATATTTAAACCCATGGATGAGACTAAGATGGGGATTACACGCGAAGAAACTAAAGTGGAGAATTCTGTGTATTCCTCTGAAGAAATATCATGGTTTGATATTCTGGTGTAAAAGTCTGTTTCTTGTGGTGTCAAAGGAACACGCACGTGAAGAAGGGTGGTTGTCACAACGGTTTGACCGTTCATGATGATGGCACGTGTGAAATGATAATTTGCTCCATAGTATACAGTAAAAAAGTATTCAATTTTTTGCTATTTTGTTTTTTTTGCTATTTTGCTATTTTTTATAGTAAAAATGTGACAAAGATACTTATACGAGTTACAATACTTATAAGAGTTACAATACTTATAATGCTACAAATCTTGAGAACTGTATCCCTAAACACTGTAAAGTCCTTTATCATAAAACGTCCTTTGCCTGGATAATATTGGTATCCTCGCGACAAGTAGTATTTGCGAACTCCCTCCCCCGCGATAACTGCAATTTTTTTGTAGCCACGTCTCCACGCTAACCATTCCGCATTTTTCAGTAACTGCGTTCCCACACCACAATGTTGGGTCGCCCCTTTCTTTTTATTCCCCACTTTCACCAACATTCCTGCTGTGCTATACACATGTAACTCTTCGATAATGGCTGCATCTTTTAATTCAGGAAACACGTAATCTGAATCACTAGTATTGAGTCGTAGACGCAAAAATCCAAACAGTGCTCGTCTGTCTTTACTCTCCAGAGTGAGCTGTGTATCACACTCATTAACCATGGTAGTGTAATACACCGCATCTTTCAGGAGATAAGTATCACGACGACTAATTTCACGGCTCCGCATGTCGTTACACTCCTTCCCTTCCTTTTCGAGGCTATCCGTTATTAATTGACGGAGATTAGGGGTGCTACATCCTCCCAAAATATAGGTTGTGGGAATATCACGCACAGCACGACAAATGCGAATATCGGGAGGACACTTTTCTAATGCATATTTCATAACATAACGGAATGCGTCTGGATTTTCGTCTGAATAAAGTGTAAATTTTCCTTCTTCATACTCTCTCTTGAATCCAGAATAATCGACAACTGAGTAGGGATATATTTTTATTTCGTGTGGGCGACCCCCCCGTGAAGCATAAACCTCACGCAACATAATCATATCTTCCTCAGGGGTAGCATACGGCAATGCTATCATATAATGATGAACCACCTTAAATCCATTGGTTTTCAAGAATTGGGTGGCTCTAATAGCATCTTCGTAAGTGTGTCCCCGCGCACTTTTTTTAAGAATGGTATTATTAGTATGCTGAACCCCCATCTGAACGCGTGTCACACCGAGTTTTCTGAAAAATACCAACTCCTCTGCTGTGATAGTATCAGGACGTGTCTCAATAGTCATCCCTATAATCCGAATTTGCGCTGTTTCATTTAGTGACATCTCTCTATCTATTGTAAGTGGATCACGTTTTACAGAATCAAAGAATGTATTGGCTGCATAATATGTATCCCGATGAAAATCGATAATATAATCTCGTGGAATTTCGCTGAATGTTCCGCCTTCATAATTCATTTCCAGTTTATCCAATTCATGACCGTTTTTATAGAGACGATTCAGATTCGAATTCATTTGTCCTATTGCGTCAAAGTCGTTGGCGATCCCGCGGGATGATGCGGGAGCCTCAGGTCCATAACTTTTTGGGTAATCAGGATGTGTCTGACAATACTTACATTTATAGCGACATGTGAACGCTTGTCCGTTGGGATAAGGTGAATACATCAATGTAATGGGATTGACACCAGATGTGTTACGGACGGGCTTCTTTTGGATGTGTTTCCAGAATAGGGGTTCATCAGGAAGTTCATTATTATCCACCATATCACGATAACACTTCACAATATCTGACTTTCGATTTTGAACCCGATACTTTTTTGATAGTTCATTGAATTTTTTTATAAAAAGATGCTTTGCTTTTGGATGACTGTAATGATGGCTCATATATTGAAAGAGATTCTTTGTAATATGCTCCGCATTTGTAGCACTATGCTCCGCATTTGTAGCACTATGCTCCGCATTTGTAGCACTATGCTC
>Ga0075476_10000627_pt1 | contig 15760 bp, 17 predicted proteins | sample DEB08_DNA_5_FD_76339 | JGI IMG/M metagenome (GOLD analysis project Ga0075476, IMG submission 76339) | Aqueous microbial communities from the Delaware River and Bay under freshwater to marine salinity gradient to study organic matter... | ecosystem: Environmental > Aquatic > Marine > Coastal ...
ACACATTGAAAAAAATTGGAAAACGAGCATTTTATAAATGTTCTAAATTGAAAACATTAACTCTTCCAGAAAATGTCAAAGTTATTGGAGAAGGAATATTTTATGGTTGCGAGAATCTGGAATCTGTGTTTTTAAAGAATACTAAGATATCCGTTTTACCTGATAATAGTTTTAAAGGGTGCAAAAATATCACCTTTATTGAGTTACCAGATATATTGACACATATCAATGATAATGTTTTTGAGGATTGTTTTTCTCTCACACATCTCACTTTGCCTAAAGAACTCACTTACATCGGCAGCACTATTTTTAAGGGATGTTTTAATCTATCATGTCTAAAAACTGAAGGTGAAGATATTCCTGACTACTGGGTTGCATACATAAGAGCTACAATCGAAAACAATAATTCACGAGCTATCTTCTGTAAAATAAAGGAGAAATATACTATTTTTTATCTCTAATCTTTTTTATAGATGAAAATGGTATTCTGAAACCACGCTACATAAATCCTATAAAAAAAATAGAAACCAGTATGTTTTATTCCTGTATTAACCTCATTTCATTGACATTACCTCCTACTGTAGTCACTATAGGCAATAATGCTTTTGGAAATTGTGAAAATCTTACAACTCTTGTTCTTCCAGAAAGTATTATAAATATCGGTAATAATGCGTTTTGTTGTTGTAGAAAATTAACTCATATTACTCTTCCCAAAAATATGAGCGAGTATGGATTAGGATATTCTGTATTTATAGGTTGTAAATCATTGGTACACATAGAATTACCACCTGAATTAAGAGAACTTAAAGAATTCTCATTCGGTGGATGTGAAGCATTAGAGTATATTAAGTTACCAGAAAATCTAGAATTTATCAAATCAGATGTATTTCAAAATTGTAAAGCATTAAAAGAAATAGTTGTTCCTGAAAGCGTCAAGTATATTGGAGGCAGTGCTTTTGATAGTTGTATAAATCTAGAACGAATCCATATAAAAGGTGATGTTCGTTATCTAGATAGAACATTCAATGGGTGTAGCAATTTACATCATGTTACACTACCATCGACAATTACACATCTAGGTTCCGCAACCTTTGCCCGTTGTTTCTCTTTAGAATCTATTACATTTCCTAACAGCATAATTCATTGGGATGATAAAACATTTGCCATGTGTTCTAATCTAAAACATGTCAAATTATCGCATAATATGACATATATTCCAGTAGGTACATTTCAAAGATGCACTTCCCTTCATAGACTTGTGATACCAAGCAGCATCACTGAAATAGATAGACGTGCGTTTATGAGCTGTAATAAGTTACAATCACTGATTACGTCTCCAATAAACAAAAAAATGGACTATATTGCAAGTGATGCATTTAAATTTTGTCAATATGAATCTTTTGAACTATTTCAACAATCTTAACAATCTTAACAATCTTAACAATCTTAACAATCTTCAAACTAAATATCATCTACATCCTCTTCATCATCATCTTGTTCGTAATTAATAGCAATACCGATCCATGTCCCTTTGATGTTTTTCTTAAACCGTTTATCAATAAAATCATAGAGTTCTTTACCTTTAGGAACACTGCGACCATACTGAATCGTATACCACTGTTTAAAGGACTCCAATAGTTCGGTTTTCTTGATTTTACCACCCTCCATTTGTATGATTTTTTCACGTGCAAATTCACGCAAATAATCTTGATCTTCACGATACGCATTGCTCTTACTCAAGACTATTTCACAGTCCGCCACCAACCCCTTTTTCTGTTTGGCAATTTCCACTAGTTGCGACATAAATGGCTCTTTCCAGACTTCGAATTTTGCCTCGATTTTCTTATCGATTGGAAATTGATACGGCTCATCTGGGTCGTCTTGAACTGGATTTTCACGAAATTTTGCCTTAAAGTCGCACACACGGATTCGTCGCCACGTGCCATCTCCCGTATCTTTGATATCAAAAAGGGTATTCGTGCAAACCACCAATTTGAATTGCGGAATAAAAGTCACGGTTTCTTTGAAGAGAGCCCGTCCTTGAATCGGATCACCTCCCGTAATCTCCTTCATAATACCTTCATTGATTTTGTCTCCTTTCGACGGCTCTTGCATCACTGCGTATCGCACCCCTCGCAATTGAACGATTTCTGAGGAAGTCCCTCCAATACTGGGACGTTTCTGTGTAATGAGGGTAATTGGCACCGTTCCCTTGTAATCACCCAGAATCTTAGTCATTAAATCCACCAATTTCGATTTTCCATTGGCCCCCGAACCAATATAGATATTGAACGTCTGATTTTCATTGGTTCCAATCAATGTTGATGCCAAATGCTCCCACATGTAGTCATGAAGCTCCTTTACGGGGAAGAGTTGCTTCATAAATTCAATCACCTGAGCGTGTGCTTCCTTATTCACTTCCTCTATGGGGACATAATCTATATTAGTGCATTTGGTTATATAGTCTTCTGGTTTTCCATCACGGAATACATTCTCACGAAAGTCAAAAACACCATTATTGAAACACATCAAATCATTATTTTCATCTTGTTTAGCTAAGAAATCTTTATCGTAAAACAAATCGCGCGCTTCACGCATAATATTATTTTTGTGATTTGTCCGTCTCAACATCAGTCCAATAGAATGAAGGGTATTGATTTTCTTCTCAATCTTTTGTCGTTTAGGATCATCCTCTTCCAATGCATCCATGCGCTCATCTTCTGCCATCGCCTTGTCATTATAGAGTTTGTAAACATCCCGCGAGCACCAAAGTCGCAATGTATTACCACTGTCTATCTCCGTCCAGCGGTGATTCTTGAACTCATACCAAATATTATTTTTAATACTTACACAAACAAAACGGTCCTTAAAGAGTTGGAGCAAAACATTCGCCAAATCAAATTCTGTTTGACCTCGGATCGTCTGCTCGATAAAGTAATCAACAGTCTCGTAGTGTATTTTATTATATGCGGTTCGATCGGCATCATTTTTCGCCCAATACATAATTGATTTGTAGGTAAGTCCCTCCTTATTATTTGCAAATCGCTTCCACATATCGTAATAGTCAGGAATTTCGCTGAAACTAAACATCTCTGATTTGGAGCTCATCTTCATCCATGTAAGAAAGAGACGATTATCGGTATTGCGGAGCGCCCATCCCACACGAATCCATTTATCGTAAGATCCACGATCGTAATACTGTTTCGGCAAAATCATCACATACTCGTGTGATTCTTTGACATAATAATCATTTGCTTCAACACGAGACAACATCGTATCGATTGCTTTATCCAGATCGTCACTATTGGAGATTTCAGCAAAATTAATATCAATATCTTCGACTATATTCAGTTTTTTTCGCGATTTAGGTTTACTCGATTTAACTGATTTCCCCTTATCCTTCTTTTGCTTCAACTTTTCTTTAGCCTTCGCTGTTATATTGAAAACAGGATGATTTTCATATTGCGCTGACATTTTCTCCATATGCTCGAGCATATTCAGCGTTTTAGTATCAACACTTTTATATGAAAATTCTCCATCTTCGGGATCGTATGTTGTTTCATAATACATTTTCAATTGATAGCATTGGTGATGTGGTTTTCGCGAACCAATCATCTGCCAATTTGTGTATCCCATGCTGATACCCTCATCCAATACGCTTTCCCAGGTATTAATAATAGGCAATTCACCCCAAACATCCGCAATTTCTTCAAGAACTAAATTGCGTAGAATCATTTGCAGGTCGTGTGAGAGATGAATTCCTATGATCATATGAATACCATCTTTGGTAATATTTTCGGTTTCGATAATGTTGACATCGGGTTTTTCAAATACATATACAGGAAATGCTTTATTACAGTCGAATTCGATCAATTCCTGTAGTTTATGAAGATAGAGGTCAATAATATCGATAATGTGATTGTTTGTGTGTTTTCGCTTCTTAACAGTATTTTTGTAGCGAAAGTCAAAATCAACCAGAATAGGCCCTTTACCAGGGTTTTGTTTTTCGGTGAGATACTCAATAACACCACCTTCAAATACCGCTTGATGATAGAGTTCATAAAAGCGTTTTAGTTGTTCTCGTGGAATACTATATGATCCCCCGTATATTTTCTTCTTGTCCCCGATGCGTGTATGTGTAATTTCACCACAGTTTTCATCGTCTTTATTGTATTTATATTTTTTTAAAAACGAATCTAATGTCTTGGGGTTCACTGGATGGACCGCCATTGTCTTGTATATATCCCACACTATTTTTTTATCTCAATTTTCTAAAGAAATAAACATAAACGTAATGAGCTAATAGTATTTAAATGGATGAACCACCTAAAATGGTCTCTAAAGAGGCGCTTCGACGCATTATTTCTGATGTAAGTGCGATAGTTAAACATCCTTTACACGACAACGGAATTTACTATGAGCACGATACTGAGAATGTATTGAAGGGATATATTTTGATTATTCCTCAAAATGAAGAAACTCCGTATTATTGTGGCAATTATCTTTTTTCTATAGAGTTTCCTAGTAATTATCCGTATTCACCTCCAAAGGTGACCTATTTGACAAATAATGGAAATACACGATTTCATCCTAATTTGTATAGAAGCGGTAAAGTCTGTTTATCATTACTCAATACATGGAAAGGCGAGCAATGGACCTCTTGTAACACATTATCATCGGTGCTTTTAAATCTCACCACACTCTTCACAACAGAACCTTTTCTTCACGAACCAGGTATTACTAAAAATCACGAATCATTCGATGATTATACAACTTTGATATCATATGAAAATTATAAAACAGCGATATATGATGTATTAACAACAAGTAAATATTTGAATTCTATGAGTAATGCAGCTGAACCGTTTGCGAAAATAATACAAACAGAATTTAAAAAAAATAAAGATGTTATTATAGAAAAAATAAAAGAAAAGATAGATACTGCTTGCAATACTATTTATATCGAAATTCCATTCTACAAAATGAAAAGTAATATCGATTATAATAAATTATATTTAAAATTGAAAGAATATAATAATTAGATAGTATAGAAATACTAGAATCCAGGATGCATTTCTGTGTAAACTGTGAAAATATGTATTACATCAAATTGGGAGGTGAGGAAGGAAATAAATTGGTCTACTACTGTCGAAATTGTGGAGACGAAAATACCGACATTAGTAAAGAAGATATTATCGTATCACATATAGATCTTAAACATAGCGATGATAACTACGTGAATATCATTAATAAGTATACAAAATACGATCCTACATTACCAAGAGTTACAAATGTGGTATGTCCGAACACCGAATGTGCATCAAAAAGCAAAGAAGTTATTATGATGCGATACGATGATAAAAACCTAAAGTATATTTATTTGTGTCCCGAATGTGATACTACTTGGAAAAATTGAATTAAATATAATAAGATAGAAATATATATAAGCGAGTATGTCCAAGATGTCAAATGGGAATGATGATGAAATAGATATTGTTGACGATGTCAATTTTGAGGATGACAGTGATGATGATGAACTTGAAATAGGTGATTCAGTTCAAACTGGAGCTATTGGATCTAAAAAAGAACATGATGAGAACGATGATGATGATGAGGACGATGACGATGACGATGATGAGGACGATGACGATGAGGACGATGACGACGAGAACAATGACGATGAGGACGATGACGACGAGAACAATGACGATGAGAACGATGACGATGAGAATGATGAGGATGAAGACAAGGATAATGATGATGGTGTTGAGATACAACAAGGAGGAACATTAATGGATTATATAGGAGGAACTCAAGAACTTGAAGGAAATATAGAGATAGAAGAAGATATTTTAGGCGAAAGCAATAAAAAAATCGTTTATCATGATGAAATACTTTTGCTTCATCCTGAAAGTCAATCTCATAATTACGATGAAATTACAAAGGTGGCTATTGTAACAAGAAATGAAGAAAATATTATAATTGATAGGTTACATCAAACCACTCCTATTTTGACAAAATATGAAAGGGCACGAATTTTAGGACAACGAACAAAACAACTGGATAGAGGTGAAAACCCATTTGTTACAATGAATAAACCAATTATGGATAATTCTATTATTGCCGAAGAAGAATTATATCAAAAAAAACTACCATTTATTATTCAACGTAGATTACCAGGCGGAGGTTTTGAATATTGGCATGTAAAGGATTTAGAAGTATTATTGTGATTGCTATTGCTATTGAAAATGTATATATGATGATATATTAATTATATATCATCATTTTTATTTAAAATTTCCATCGATTACCACAATTTTGGCAGCTAACAAAGGTAGTCATAGGTTCATCTGCGCTTCGTGTTTGAAGCTGATAATACGAACAGTTGTTTGATTTACAACGTCGACATTTAAACTCACTATTAATTTTTTGTTGAACGTCGTAGATATTTTTATCACGTTCTTGTTTTTCTGCAATTAATCTTTCCCATTTGAGGGGTGACATTTCATAATGACTCAAAAATGCTACTTCGTGTGGTTTCCATTTTTTATTCTCGATTTGTTCTAGTAAATATGAAGAGCTTTTTAAGTTATTCATAACAGTTCTAAAACGAGTCAAATAAATTTCTACAAAATGTATATTTTCCCATTTTTTTACTAAATTTTTTCTTCCAGCTTCATCAATAGTATAATTATATACTCCTTTTTCTATATTGATAGCCCGATTATGTTCCCCTCCAACAACTTTTCTCAACGCATCTACTAATGTAGAGCGTGTTTTCTTTGGATCAGTAATCGTTCGCATAACACGAGTAAGTCTAAAGTAGTATTAGTAAATTCATTATTTTTATATCAATTTTGTAGTAAATTAAACTTCCTCAATTTCCTCTTCTTTTATTACACCATCATCATCATCATCACTATCATCCTCATCGTGTGAATCATTCATATATTCATAGTCTTCATAGTCTAGTTCAGATTCATAATCGTCCTCGGTAAACTCCTCCACACTACTAGCCGTTGCACTGGTAATATCTCCATTTGAACTCTCTGTTTCATCATCTACTACAAAACCGTCTTTTAGGTATCCATTTTTTGTCTTCATTTCACTTGGTAAATCTGCTAATTCATCTTCTTCTTCTTCGTCTTCTTGTGCGGTGGCACTTAAATCTTCGAAACCACCAAAGAGTTTTTCATAGACTTTATTCCAAAGTTCGCAACTAAAATCAATAGGTGTAGAAAGCGTATCATTTTCGTATTGAACTAACAAAAGGCAACCAAAATAAAGTGTAGTATCTACTGGTGGCGGCATATCATATTTATTTTCACTCCCCGCTTTTCCATGTTTGCGTCCATATAAAGCAACGGTTACTCGCTCTCCATCTACTTTGACATTCCACAAACATTGCCGTTCAAATCCATCTGGTTTACGAAAGCGGCATTTTTTATACAGAGTCTCCTTAGAAAATTCTTTGATTTTAGTCTCATTAATATCTCCGTTTTTTTCAATAAGCAATACAGATACCATTTTATAACTTTTATTCAATAGGTTTAAATAGTTATTCTATATTTAATTATTGCATTGACAATGTTGTATTATTATCCTAAGATTTTACCACTAAGAATAAATAAAAATAGATTAGTGAATTCAAAAGATACTAGGGTATCGTCATATACCCAAACAACATTGTATTCACAAGAAGGAATCTATCATATAAAAAAAGGGAAATTATACACCGTTCATTTTAATGATTCATTGAATAGCGTAAAAAATATCATTAACAATGATGAATATATTAGTGATACCAGTGATATTGTTCTCTCTCCATCGCAAAAACTCCCATACGAATTTATCAAACAAGATATTATGGTGACAGTTTATGAAAAGGGATCTGTTAAAATGGTTATAGAAGAAGCTAAAGATAAATTGATGCATATGTATTTTGAAGTTAAAAACAATGATATATACGGAGTTCATGAAGATATTAATGAATTAATGAAATATGCAAAATCTTAAAGGGAACTTTATCTTTTTATGTTAATATGAAAATGATTCTAATCTATTCACTCATATCTATATTAATTATAAGTATTTCTCATTATTTTTATATCTCTCTTCAAGAACTGAATGAAAGTGAAATACCTAGAGTAGTAGATTTGAAAATAGAAAATGAAATTCGTGAATCGATTATGGTTCATCTGAAAGATGAAGAGAGAGAGACAAACGAATTAGAAAATTATTTAAAAGAAAAATTAAATACAAAAATGGATTGATTATAGAATTAATATAAATAAGATTTTTCATAATAAATATATATATCTAATATGAAAAATCTTATTTATTCTTGTGTATTTTTCAATGAAAACTATATCGAATTAATAAATTTATTACTTAAAAGCTATACATTATTTGGAGATCCGTCCGAGAATACTGACTATTTAATTATCTGTAGTCCTGAGTTTAAAGATAGAATACAAGAAACACTTCATAGTTTGAATTTAAACGAAAAAATCTGGTGTTTAACTGTAACAAGTAAATTTGAATCAGCATACACAAGACTAAAAATATTTGAATATCCAGAGATTCATTTATACGATAAGATATTATATTTGGATTGTGATATACTAATTACTAATTCTGTAGATCATTTATTAAATATTGAACTAGAGAATAAAATATATGTTTTAAAGGAAGGCGGGGGCAGATTCTATCACTATGCGTTATTTACTGAAGAAGAAATAGAATCCTTAGATAAAAATAGTGCATTTAGTTCAGGAATATTACTGTTTAATAATAATGATACGATAAAAAATTTATTTTCGTTAATTTTATTGCATATAAAATTTCATCTTTCACACGAGTTAGTTATACCTCAATGGTTAGATCAACCCTTTATTGTTTATCACGCTATAAAACATAATTTATATAATAATACAACCTTTGAAAATTTAGTTATAAATAATCCATCACTATTTAAAGGAGAAATAATTTCCCATTTTTGTGGAGTCCCAGGACATTATGAGAGTAAGATTTATAAAATGTGTCATTTTATGCATACTGTAATGTTTAATCAAGATGTTGATAAATTTAAAAAAGGTAATGGGTTAAATCATCTAACACATAAAAAATATAAATGGGAAAAATCTTGTATATTATTTTTAGAAAATGGAAAGATGAATGCATTTGGAGAAGGCAAATATAATTTTATTAATAAATACCTAGTTAAATGTGATTTTGGGAGAAGGGTCCATTTGTTGAAATTTAATTCAGATTATTCCACTTTTATTTCTGTCAGAAAAGATGATTTTGAAGTAGTGCGAGGTCACTCTCTTCTATAAAGATATTAAAGATATTCAATATATTTAATCTAATTGAAATTAGTGTAAACCATATCATGATTCTCAAGTGTATTAATGAGCGCTTTCCAAAAATCAAACTTTTTTATGAGAAAAATACTCATAAAAAAGTGCAAACTGATTACTATATGGCAGTTCCATATGGTAAAAAATATTTTGCTTGGTTTACTTATCATAATAACGAAAATGTGTGTATCTTTATAGAGATTAAAGTTGAGAAGGATGGAAATTATAAAGTGGTATCAACTATGATTCGTCCAGTAGCCTTTCATAATACTTTGTCATTGGGAACGATTTTATACGGATCTATCATTTCAAATACAAATTATTTTTGCGTTGAGAATATTTTCTATTATAAAGGAGAATCTTTAATCAAGAAAACAAACAAAGAACGTCTTCATATTTTAGAGGAAGTATTTAGTCAACGAATTAAACAAACAAAGCTGATTCACAATGAAATTATTTTTGGAATGACACTTGTGAGTAATTCATTCAAATGGTTACTAAAAGAAATATCTACATTACCGTATCAGATTTACAGTATCCAATGTAAGCATTTCACAAATAATAATGCATATAAGATGATGTATAAATCATTTGAACGTAAAGAAGCAAGTAAAGAAGTCCGAGTTTTTGATATTAAGGCATTAATAGGAGTTGATAATTATCAGCTTCTGGATTGTGAAAGTGGAAAGTATATTGAGATGGCGTATATTCCTAACTTCCAGACAAGTAAATTGATGAATTCTATATTTCGTATAATTAAAGAGAACGAGAATTTAGATGCTCTTGAGGAAAGTGATGATGAGGATGATTTCGAAAACACAGATGAAGATAAGTATGTGGATTTGAATAAAAAGGTGAAAATGGAATGTAAAATGCATCCTACCTTTAAAAAATGGGTGCCGATTAAATTATTATCTCAGTAATGTATATAATGAGAGCAGGATCTTCTTTTACAAATTTTGTTACAGATGGCAACGTTCGTCAAAACGCTCAAACCTTCAACCCTGATTTATTTAATAAGGTGGGTGCTATTACTGGTTATCCAGGTCCCAGCAACAGTATTGCAGCTGCGGCGGGTGATTTAGGTGGAAAGATTGTTATGAAGGGAGGTCGTTCGCCTGCCCCAGGTCCAAGTTATCAATCTTTTGAAGAGAGTGCTGAACTACGCGATGGAACCTATGGAAAAAATTACGCACCAGTGAAATCGTGCAATAATAATCAGTGTGGTGGTCGTAAAATGAAGAAAGATAGTAAGAAGAAGCATACTAAGAAGAAACATCACAAAAAGAGCACGAAGAAACATCACAAAAAGAGCACGAAGAAACATCACAAAAAGAGCACGAAGAAACATCACAAAAAGAGCACGAAGAAACATCACAAAAAGAGCAATAAAAAGTCACGCAAATCATTATTATCGCTCCTTAAATTTAAGATGCGCGGTGGTGAACCTGCTACTGTGCCAGCAGGAACCACCAGTAATGGATATCATCAATATATGAGCAATCAACCCCAAACTAATGTTTACGGATTGGATGGCAATTTATCACCCTCTGATAATGCTATGGCAAATCCAATGAAGATTAAAGTAACAAATGCTTGTGCTTAAAAAAAGGCACTATAGAGTCTGAGAAAAAAAAGGAGAGGGGAATAATAGGATAAGAGGCGAGGTTAATTTTTAATTTTTGTGAGTTTTAATTTTTTTGTGATTTTTTAATTGATTTTAAGATAACGTAATTGGTATTTTTCGGAATCTGGAGGAGAATCCAGGCTTTCATAAACAGGAAGCACAAGATAAGAGCCACCTTTTTTTCCTGCTGCTGAGATATTGGATCCTTTGCCGATAGCATTTGCTGCCTGAATAGTTAGGCGATGGGCCTTGCGCAATTTGTCTTTCTTGATACCCAAAGCCTTGGTTGAAACAGCATATCCATCGATACGGTAGAAATCTCTGGGACGAGGAGCCCTCTGTTTTTCCGTTAACCCCATATCTTCTTTAAGTTCTTTAAGGACGTTGCGAACCTCATCCATGTCTGCGAGTAGACGAGGATAGATTTCCACATTGTTCTTTTTAGATCTAACAATAGGAGTAGGTTCGGTCATAGGGTCAACATCAAATCCAGCTGGATCTACAAAGGTGGATTTATCTGTAAGACGCATTTTTTCGCTCTGAAAATGATGTTCCCAATCCTTCTCGTAGTCACGAAGTGATTGAAGATTTGTATACACAATCATATCATCGGGAACATCATAGCCACATGCACGACCAGCAAGTCCTTGGACGATGACATCCTCACTGATTCTCGCAGCAAATCGTTCATAAAGAATACCAACATGTTTTTTAGGCTTGATTGTTACAGCACATCGCATACTTTCTTTAATGAAAATGAAGGTGTGTTTAGACGGAGGCGGAAAATCACTTGACTTTGTTCCATCTGGAGCACCATTTTTCATGATTTTGTTAATATCACTTCCTGATTCGGAAGTGCAATCCTTATAATCAAAATCTTGTTGTCCGAATACCTCAATGAAACGTTCTTTCACTGCTCCAAAAGCTTCCCCCTTGGGAGCTCTGATGATGTGAAAGCGGGGGGAAGTGTATGTTTCATTGATTTTAGTGTGGATGGCCCGAATTGCATTCATTGATGTTTCTCGGTCTTCGTCATCATAGTCAAGTTTTTCATACTGAAAGGCTCTTCCATTTAAAAGCTCGTTTGGACCTTTGTAACCTTCTCCTGCATTCATCGTATGAATCTTTGCATTTCCTTTTTCTTGCCATTCACGATGATGCTTTAGAATGGCTTTAGGAGTAGCACTGAATTCCACGAAGTTGATGTTGTTTTCCTGCAAATATTCCGTATCTTTGTAGTTCAATTGTTTCATCATTTTGTCAATCGACATTTTCTTCTTGCATGCAATATGCACTTCGTCGATAATGATAAGAACGTCTCTTTTTCCGCGCAAGTCTTTAGCCATCTTGTCAAGTTGGTTGCGGTGATAAACGTTTTTACCAATAAACGGCATTCTGTTGCTCGTTTGATCTTGCCAATCGGTGGAACTCAACCCAGTGATGACATAGATATTTTCGGGGTTGATCCTTTTGCTTGGATTCTCGCATTCGAAACACTTTTCAATCACTGCGATCATGCAACCTGTTTTGCCTGCCTGAGTGCGAGCAACCACCATCTGAAAAATCATTTGGTCGTTGTTCAGGATGTCATTCGTAACAATCTCGGCGGTTTCGTCTTGATTTGGGTAGTATAGTTCTTCACCTTCTTCATCTCGCGTTTTCTTCCGAAGTTTCTGGATGGCTGTGTAAAAGGATAAATCTTCCATTCTTCCTGCTGTTGCAAGCGCCATAATAATGGCAGCAACTTTTGCTTCTTGAGAGAGCATTTTGCAGTAATACGTTGATATGTATAAATGAAGACTTAAGTAAAAAAGTATTTCAATTTTTTATCCTGTATACCCATTTACACCTTTAAATAAAATATCGAATATATATATATATTTATACATATATATATATATATATATATGTATAATATTGTTGTAACGCGTGCAAAAAATGAACATGGGTATTTAGGTAATTTTATCGATCATTATTTAAATTTAGGATTTGATTTTATTTATATTTTTATAGAACAAGATCAATGTTATAACATAAAAAACCCAAAAATTTCTTTTATTAATTATACTAATAAAAGAGTTAATGACATACAATTTATTTTTAATATTTTTCTAAAAGATTTAAGTAAAAAAAAGGAAATAGACTGGGTTTTACATGTCGATATTGATGAATTTTTGTTTTTACAAAATAATATAAAAATACATGAGTATATTAATAAATTTTATAGAGAAAATATAGGGCAATTTATTTTTAAATGGGCAATGATAGAAAATTTTCGTTCTATTGATTCCGAAAATGACTTTCAAAATATTTCGAATCAATGTAAGCTATATTCTAATCCTCATTATAAATCAATGATAAAATTAAAATACCTTAAACATGGACGTCATCCACATTACGCAATAACTATAAAAGATACATACTTAGATAATATTAAAATTAAAGGTAATTTAAGAGGTTTTTGTAGAGAAAATAATAATTATACTAATGCAATACTAGTACATTATCATACTAGAAATTTAGAAAATGTATTTGTTAAAGCATTGGCAACCAATTTTCGAGACAAAAGAATTTCTCCTGATATTATACACAAAAAATATTCAATAAATGAAATGATAAAAACAATAAAAAAATTTAAACTTCCATTTCATCATGCAAAGGGTAATATCTTAAATAAAAACAACATTCCAAAGATACTATTTAACACAAATACTAAAATAGACAATGAAATTATACATAATATGTTGAAAGAAGTGTGTAAATCGTATAATGTACACTATAATACAGTTGTAAATTATATTAAAGAATTTGAATTAAAATATTCCAAGCAATTTCTTTGTGAATAGCTTGATAAGATGCAAAATATCCATATATTTTTAATTAAATTTGATTGTGCTATAAAAACATTTATTTATTAAAATTGAAACACTTTTTTAACTTAAGTCTTTATTTATACATAACAAAATGCGAGAACAGACAACTCAACCAAAGACTTCGGGAATGATGCTGTATTGCTTTAGACATGATGAAGGATTTCTTATTGAGGGGACCAACCAACCCCAATATACAGATATCTGCAACTTGTGTTTACCTCTAGAGTGTCATACAGAGAATAATAGATGTGCAATCAAAAAAGTAGGACATTACAATATTCATGAATCCAATATTGTCAGTTTAAAACCATTTCACAACTATGACCTAGGAGGAGGATGGAAAGACTCCTATTATTTAGAAAATATGTATACGTCTGATTTGAAACCGTTTCATCTTCCAGAAGTAAAAGGTATTGTCCTTAGTTGTTTTACACATAAGAGAAGTATATTCCTTCTCTCTAAAACTCTTCCTAGATCTCTTGAGAAGATAGATTGTCCGTGTAAAAAATCAAGAGAATCGTGTGAATGGGAAGATACAGCTACATTTACGCTTTCCAATAATAGGATCCAATGGGAAAAGGGTGAAAAGGAATATAAGAATTACAAGGATGTTGAAATGTATACTTCTGATTTAGAGAGAGTAACATAAATCCATTCAAAAGATATGAATAAAACTTAACAATATACTACATACATACATACATACATATAATGCCAACATTTTCACCCAATGTTGAAAACAAAGTGGACGTTGAAAACAAAGTGGACGTTGAAAACAAAGTGGAACCAGAATGGTTTTTTTATATTATTCAAAATGGCAAATTCACATATGCTGGAGTCTCACCTGATCCAGTTGAACGGTTGCGAAAGCACAATGGCGAAATTAAGGGTGGTGCAAAATATACCACCAGCAAAGGTCCTGGATGGAAGCATATCTGCATTGTAAGTGGATTTCAAACCAAAATACAAGCTCTGCAATTTGAATGGGCGGTGAAACATCATCCACCTCGAAATTTAGGTGGTATTACTATGCGGTTGAAAAAACTCAAAGAAGTTATGGCAAAAGAGAGATGGACGTCGAAAAGTCCGCTCGCATCGACAGTGCCATTAACTGTTACTTATTTTACATAATAGTTAAAATAGTTAAAATAGTTAAAATAGTTTATATTTTGAAATTTTTGGATATAAACTATTTATTGGATTACACATTGATTCCATTAAACTCCTTTCCTGTTAATTTCACTTTGAGAATACGTTCGAGTTTGCGAAGAATGTTGACATCTGCTTTTAATTTTCCGTTTTCATACCCCTGAATAATATGTGGCTGCACTTGTGCCCGTTTAGCCAAATCCTTTTGTGTTATTTTTTGTACTGAACGCCCTTTGATAATCGCATCTTTGATTTTTGGATTGATACGCAATGGTTTTCCACCGTCCGTTGCTTCATCCAGTTTTCGGTTCTGTGCGGATTTTGTGCCATCATATTTGGCGCGTGTTTCAGATACCCCATTTCGTCTTTGCTCTGCTTCAATATTTTTACCTTTTCCACGAATAATAACTGTATCGTGATCTTGTGTAATAATAAAATTATTTCCCGTCGGCATAATAACCTCTTTTATTAATATTAGATAATATTAAATACTATTCTTTAATTTATTTTTTTTAATGTTCTTGGTTTTCGTCCACGACGTTTATAATTCTTTTTGACGGTTTTTGTATTTTTCTTGATTTTCTTAGATTTATTGGATTTCTTAGTTTTCTTAGAGTTATTGGATTTATTGGATTTCTTGGATTTCTTAGATTTGTTAGATTTTGTAGAATTGTTGGATTTCTTTTTACCCCCTTTCTGAGAACTAGTATCTGCAACAGCAGGCAAAATAGCCATAACATCACTATCTT
>Ga0075476_10000629_pt1 | contig 15737 bp, 17 predicted proteins | sample DEB08_DNA_5_FD_76339 | JGI IMG/M metagenome (GOLD analysis project Ga0075476, IMG submission 76339) | Aqueous microbial communities from the Delaware River and Bay under freshwater to marine salinity gradient to study organic matter... | ecosystem: Environmental > Aquatic > Marine > Coastal ...
GTGGTGGTGGATACTATCGTGGCGGCGGCCAAGCTATGGGCGGTGACGGGGGCTCAGGAGTAATCATCGTAAGGTATTAAAGGCATAATTATTGTTATGCAGTTTATACAATCATATTTTTTAAACGACTTATCGATCTGCGATAAAATAATAGATTGGTCAGAGTCGCAATCTCAATGGTACGAAGGTGCAGTAGGAACACAAGAAAAAACTGGATCAATAGATATTGGCACCAAAGACTGCTGGCAATTAAATTTAGAATTCAATACACAGCTATTTGATGAATACAACAAAAACTTTGTTGATTGTGTAGAAGAATATAAAAATAAATTTAAATTTGTTGATGAATATAGTCCTTGGGGATTTACAGAATCTCCAAATATTCAAAAATACCTTCCTCCTAACCAAGGTTTTCACGGATGGCATTGTGAAAGGGCAGCTGGTTGTTTTCCATACAGCACAAGACATTTAGTTTTTATGACCTATCTCAATGACGTTAATGACGGCGGCGAAACTGAATTTTACTATCAAGATCTCAAAATAAAACCAGAAAAAGGTAAAACGGTAATTTGGCCTGCAGATTGGACTCACACACATAGAGGATTGCCCCCTAAATCAAATTCTAAATATATTGTAACAGGTTGGTTAAATTATTTGCAATAGATTGTTGATTTTAAATACTCATTAAGTGTCTTTTCATGCTTTGCAAAATTATTCCAATCATGTAACTGTTTTTCAACAATACTAAAACTAGGAGCATACAATTCTTTATAGTTTGCTCTATCATCATACTCACTGTTTATTACATCTAATTTGTCAATTATATGATGATTCATACCGCTTGCAATCCAAATTAATCCTCGATTTACGTCTATTCTATCTAAAAAATTCTTCTGATCCGCATAGTCAAAATAACCAACACCTGCTGTTGGGACAAATTTATACAAATCTTCATCAAATGTTTTATCAAATACACTACGCCAATATTCTGTATCAGTTCTACTTGTAAAAGCATAATGCATAGCTACAAATTCTTTAAAATTTTTAAATTGCCCTGTACATGCTAAGTTGAAAGTATCTTTATCAAACTGGTTTATTGAACCTGCAAGAAGTAATTTAACTAACTTGTCTAAAAATGCTGTTACTGTGTACAATCCATTGGATTCTAAAGGTTCAATGAATCCTGCACTTAATCCTATTCCTACAACATTTTTTTCAAAAATTCTATCACTTAAACCAACTCGCATTGGTATGTCTTTAAATTCTAACTCATCAACTTCCTGTCTAGTTCTAGGATATAACATTTTTTCACTCATTAGGTGTTGCTTAAATTCTTCTTTTGCATCTTCTGGATTTATAAAATTATCACTATAAACATATCCTGTACCAATTCTTGACCAACTAGGTATATTCCAAACCCATCCATTTTGAATAGCTGTACAATTTGTAAACGGTTCTAATTCTCTGTCTTTATCTTTGTACGGTATTCTAGTTGCCCATGCTCTATTGTTTGGTAATTCTTTTTCCCAACTGTGAAACGGAACTTTTAACGCTTTTGTTAATAGCATACTTTTAAAACCAGTACAATCTAAATACAAATCAGCAGTAATTTCTAATCCATCATTGCATACAAGTTTACTAACTCCGTTTGTATCTGTTACAACTTCAGAGACAGTATTTTCAATTAATTTTACTCCTCTAGGTAAACAATAGTTATTTTTTAAAAATTGTCCAAATTTTATTGCATCAAAATGAAAAGCAGTGTCTCTTTTTGGATTCCAGTGTCCAAATTTTAGTTCTCTATTGTCGCAAAATTTATTATTTTCATATAAGGCAGCACTTGGATAATAATAAGGAGCAAAACTGTTGTTTTCTGTCTTGGGATATAAAGCCTTTTTAACAAACCAATCTCGTATGCCATCTAATTTACCATGATATTCAGGATTGCCAAAAGGATAATGAAATCCGCCATCGTTTATTTCATAAAAATCAGTAAACTTGATACTCATTTTATAAGATGCGTCTGTTTCTTGCATAAAATCTTCGTCTTTGAGTCCTAGTTTATGTGTAAAATCTCTTATACTTAGAAGTGTGCTTTCACCTACTCCTACTATAGGAAAATCAGGACTTTCTACAAGACTTATGTTTAGATTAGGAAAAAACTTGATTAAATATGCCGCAGACATCCATCCTGCACTACCGCCACCTACTATTACTATGTTGTTTACATTTTTTAACATTGCTCACCTTGAATATTGATAAATAAAAAAGTATAAAGATATTTATTGCACAGATTGATTGCAAAGGACAAACATGAGCGATTTAAAAAACACCAAAATTGATGAAACTGACGGTAGTGGTTATGTAATTTTTAACCAAGAACAAACCGGCGGATATGACGATCGACCTGGCGATGTGATTCAAAAATTTGAAGCTGTAGGAAGCAATACTTTTAATGTGCCATCGGGTGTAACTGAAGTAGACGTGCTAGTTGTTGCTGCAGGCGGCGGCTCTGCAGGCATAGGCGGTGGTGGTGGAGGCGGCGGTGTCGTCTATGCTACATCTTATCCTGTAACACCGGGAGGAACAGTTCCTATTACCGTAGGACAAGGCGGCGCTAGTGGCGGTAATTATCCAGGACCGAAAGGCTCAAATGGTGGAAATTCTATATTTGGTACTTTGACAGCACTAGGCGGCGGTGGCGGTGCTTCTTGGAACTCAAACACACCTAGCCCAGGAGGTTCAGGATCAGGTGGTGTAGGCCGCCCAGGAGACGGACAGCCAGGAGGAGCAGCAACCCAACCAGGACAGCCAAATTCGGGTGCAACTAACTATGGATATCCTGGTGCAAGAGGTTCTACACCTGGCCCTACAAATGCTACAACTGGTGCAGGTAGATACACCGCAGGCGGTGGTGGTGGTGCAGGAAGTACTGGAGGTCATCCAACTACAATAGGTCCAGGCGATAACTCATCAAACATAAATGCCGGTAGGCACGGAGGCTTAGGGCTACAGAATTCAATCACTGGACTACCGACATACTATGCTGGTGGTGGTGGTGGTGGAAGTCATCAAAACGGATATAGATCACCTGTTACAACATCCAAAGGAGGTGTTGGTGGCGGTGGCGATGGCGGAAGTGAAGATTTTGGCTACGATGCTATGCAAAAAACTTTTTCCTGGAATATTGGATTTACAGGACCAGGTGTGTATGCCAATCCAGGTCATACTGTAAATAATAATGGCTATTACATTGCCGAGGGACAAGGACAGCCAGGTAGAGCAAACTCAGGAGGTGGAGCAGGCGGCGGCTTTTATCAAGGTGGTGGAACAGGTGCCGGAGGAGTAGGTGGACCTGGAACAGTAATTGTAAAATATACCAATCCTGATTACACAGCTCCTGTAGAAGGAGATGTAAGATTCAACAAAAAATCAAACATAACAGAAGTATTTAACGGAACTATATGGAAGCCAATTCAACGTACAGTTGTTGAATTTAAAGACACCGGTGGCTATTTTTGGCAAGTTCCTGATGGCGTAAGTGCAGTAGATGTACTCATTGTCGGTGGCGGCGGTGGCGGCGGTATACTTGGTGGCGGTGGTGGTGCCGGAGGCCATGTGTACTTGCCTAATATACCTGTAGCGGCAGGAAGTAAAGTTCCAGTTCGTGTAGGTGTAGGTGGTACCGGACAATATTATTATCCTTACAATCAAGAAAGAAAAGGAGAGCCCAGTAAATTTGGTGGATATGAAGCATTTGGTGGAGGTGCAGGTGGCACTCATCCCGGCAATAGATGGATATATCCAGACACAAGTTATTCTTTGTATCCACAAGGTGGAGAAGGAACACCTGGCGGATCAGGTGGCGGTACAGCCTATACACACCCCGGCCAGTTTGGTTTTGGAGTGCCTGGACAGGGATTTCCAGGAGGAAATGCATCAGGATCTCCTCCGCATGCTTGTGGTGGTGGCGGTGGCGCCGGCGCTAAAGGACAAGACGGTGCACCTGCGTCAAATGGCGGTGACGGTGGCATTGGAATACAAAATGATATAACAGGCACCAATGTGTACAGAGCAGGTGGTGGCGGTGGCGGAACACACGGACCACAATCACCAAGAGGCGGCAATGGAGGCCAAGGTGGTGGCGGCGGTGGCGGTCGTTACACAAGATTTGATAGAGGCAGTTATCAACAAGCTGCTGACAATCATTCATCACCAGGACAACCAGGCACCGGAGGCGGTGGCGGCGGATCTGGTCACAACGGCAACAACCCTTACGGAACAGCCGGTAATGGCGCTCCGGGTACAGTAATTATAAGATATTAGGAGGTAAAAATGGCAAGAACTTTCAATAAAATGGTAGAAGAAAACACAGTTTTTCTTACTATATATGAAAATGATAAACAGATTTGGGAAAATGCTTTTCCTAGTATTCCGGCATTTGAAATTAATGGATTAGTTGAAGTTGAAGAAGGCTTACGAGGATTAGGCAAAGATCCACTAACAGGAGCAGAAATTGCACAACTAAATGCATGGGGAGCAACAGGAACTGAATCATGAGAACTTTTGAATATTCATATGATGGATTAGAAGCACACATATCTTGTTATGATGCTGACAGCAAATTGATATGCACAGCTAATTTTCCAACACCAGAAGATGCTATTGCATTTGCAGAACATGACTTCAATATGTTATTTGAACAAGCAGGTCTAGATCCTATTACTGAAGACGAGTTGCAATCTGCAAAAAATTCAGTAACATTATAAAACATTTTAGCACAGCATAAGTAAAATATGCAATCAAAAATAGTCAACGATATCGCTTCAAGAAAAATTAATGTCACTGAAGATTTATTAATTGAAAGGTTAATTGATAGATATCGTTGGCCTAAATTCTATCCTACAGGAGCACCAACACTGGAAAGGATAGAACATTCTGGTGAAAAAGTTCAAGATTTTTTTGCAAATGATGGTTATGTTGATACACATGAAATTTTAAAATTCTATAATGATGGTTACACATTAATAATTTCAGGTGTGCAACATCTTTTCAAAGATATACATAATATTACAGCGGATTTATACGATGAATTAGGTTATATTGTAAACAGCAATATATATTTTAGCAAAGGTCAAAAAAAGGTTAGTTTTGATAGTCATTCTCATGAATATGATGTAATAGTTAAAAATATTGCAGGCAAATCTAAATGGATTATTAACAATCAGGAAGCATACTTACAAGATCAAGACGTATTTTATATAACAAAAAATATTGATCATTGTGTTACTGAAATTACAAGCACAAAAATAAGTATAACTTTTAATCTTTTAAGGCCTTAATAGTGTAACGTTTCCTGCAACAGTTATTCTATAATCTTCTGAACTAAAAAAAGGATAAACACAATGCATAAGTGTGCTAGGAAATAACAGCATTTTCCCCTCCCATTCTGCATCAACTGGAAGATATATATCTGCTAGATTACCTGTGCTTGTAGTGTAGACAAAACTGAAACATCCAGAAGTATTATTGTTAGCATTTACACCAGGTGAATTTTCATGTTCTGTTTTTATGTTATAGGGTACACGAATAAAAATAACAAAACTAAGATCTCCGTTATGTATGTGGTTTGGATTAAATTCAAACTTTTTTTGAAAGTTTACCCACATACTATCAATTTTAGCCGATATGTTCTTGGGCAATCCTTTAGAATCTAGATATTTAAATGCATTATCAAAATTATCTATTTCTTCTTCTAGATGTTTACTGATCGCAGTAATGCAATTTTGTAAATCAAATTCTTTTTTTATATTTCCCGACAGAAGTTTATTAGTGGGTTTTGCGCTTGCAAAATCATTTTCTATTAAGACAATCTGTTTTTTTAAATATGCAAAAACATTAGGAGGTAATTTGCTTATACTGTATCCTATGTTAGGAAAATGGTAAAAATCACTGTTCATTTTTTTTGTTCGCTTTTTTGTATCTGCCCATGAAATGAGTCATATATCCTTCTTGTATATCTAATTGTTGCCATTCAGATATTGAAAGAATTTCTATATTAAGTTTTACATCTATATCTTCTATTGGAATATAATGTGCTAAACCAGTACCTGCAGGAATTTCTATTCTATTTGTCTTATTAGGTAAGAACATATTGATATGTGTACCATATTGTGACTTGAAATCTACTATTGCTGTAGGTATTTGCAGTTGGAAAAAGTAATCTGCAAGGTTATAAACAGCTGGATTGAAAACAAATTTAACTCCACTTTTTTCTTTTATATACCACGGACTTTGTAGTTTCATATGAATATGTTTTCCTAATGCAGGACCTAATTGCCTTGATCCGTGGAATGTAATCGCAGAATTTTCTTCGCTAGAATACACGTATCTATATTCTTTTTGGTCATTAGTTTCTATTATAATATCACTCCATAATGGAATTACAAAGCCTTTTTTGTATTGTTCAATTATTCCATCGCATCTTTTTATAGTTGCTACATCATACTCTATTCCAAACTTTTCATCTTTGGTTTTAGAAGCCATTTTCTTCCACCATTCTGGATAAAATTTATTGGCATTGTCTATAGGAGTGTTTTTTGCAATACTAGGATTACAAGTAAAACAATCTAGTGTTATTTTTTTCTTTTTGTTAAAAAAAATCATAGTAAATTTTTCTTTATTTCTTTAAGGACCAAATCATTTGTTCTTGTGCTTGTGAATCTTTTGTATCGTTCAATTAAAGGAACAAATGATTCCCATGTACTAGAACTTCCTGCACTGTTGCAATATGAATGTAGTTTTTTATTCATTTCGAAACGTTTTAGCACTATTTTTTCGTCTGTCAGAAAATTAACATATGCTAAAGGATCTAACTTTTGGATGTTTAGTTCGTTTGATTGCCACAAGTTAAATTCTAAATTAATAACTCTAAACCATTTATTAATATTAAATTTTCCAGGTATTAGAGAACACGAACTTAAATAATTTGCCTGATGGAAATAAGGACTGGTTAACATCATGTCTAAGTCTTTTTCTGCAAAAAACACATATTGTAAACCATATGAGATAAGTAAATTATTTTTTAAGCTAGGCTTATGAACAATACTTGTTTCAATATAATTTTTTGATTTAACAATACCTTTGTAACCATTATTTTCTTGTTCAAAAGTTATGTGTGTATGAATAGGATTTTCTATAACAAATGTATTCTGAGCAACGTTTTGAAAAGGAGGACAATAAAAAAAATTAGTATTTTTGTCTTTGTTCTCTTTGTTTATGTTTTTTATATGATATGAATACAACGACTTTGGTTCGTAGTATAACATATTCCAATCTATGTTATTATCAAAATCGAAAAAAACAGGAGCCCAATAAACTATCATTTATTTTTTTCCTTTTCAGGCACAAAATTAAATGCAATGCAAGTTCTCACAACGTCATTGTTTTGTGCAGTTAAAACTTCGTGTTTAAGATAACTGGGAAATAAAATAAAGTCGCCCTCTTTGGGAGGGATGTCGTAAAAGCTATTAGTAAATTGACTGTCAATTTCTAAAAAATCAGCATATTCATGATATGGATTAGGATTGTGAAATCTAAAAGCCCCTGCATTTGCATTTGCTCTGACCCAATAGGTTCCACTTATTCCACTAACTCCGTGATGATGTAAATTGTGTCTATGTTCTTTTTTATTATAATCTTGTATCCAGTGTTCAATTCTATTAGATGCATTTATACCAGTATTTTTCGCATAGTTATCTTTGGCAGTAATGATATAACTATGGAATTCAGAAAAATCCTCAAACCTAAAAAATTTATTTACATCAAAATAATCAGTACGTTGGTCACTGTATTCTTTCAATTTATCTAAGTTGTCTTCAATATAATTCTTGATTTTAAGACTAACATTGAATGGCACTGTACAGCGCATTATAGGTATAGGAAAATAAGTTTCAATAAGCATTACAGTCTCTTATAAAATTAATGTATTCGTCATGTTTTACAGTTGCAATAGTATCTTGATGTAGTTCATTTTGTTGTAGTATAGCATCTGATTTATTTTTTGTCAAGACGCAAAGACTGTTGTATTCATTTTTTATACTTTTAATGTCAAACAACCCTAAACCGTGTAATATAAACATAAAATGTTCATCTCTAAAAAGAATGTATCTGGACTGATTACAAAAATCCTCTCTAATTGGCATTTTGTGTTTCCAAATTTCTAGTTTGTTTTTCAATGATTCTGGCAAGGGCATTTTAGATACAGCTTTCCAAAACTGTGTGTCTTTTCTAGGAGTTATATAATGTAAAGCAACAAAGTCTCTTATATTATCAAGAATTTGTCTACAATCATTGTTATATGAATCTATAATTTTTTCATTATAATTTATTAATCTATGCATGAGTAAAAAAGTTTGTTGAATAGTTGTACCAATAGAACTTGCTTCTAGTGGTTCTACAAAACTTGCACTTAAACCTATTGCACAAACATTTTTAATCCAAACATTTTCAAGAGCGCCTGGTTCAAACTCTATGTGTTTAGCAACCTGTACTTCATGCCCAAAATATTCTTCTACTTCTTTTTTTGCTTGCTCAGGTGTGCAATAAGTTTTATCAAATATGTAGCCATTACCATATCTACCTTGCACAGGAATTCTAAACAACCAACCATTGTCCATTGCTCTAGCAAGTGTCCAAAAATTACTTTCCTCTTTTTTTTGTAACGGAAAAACTATAGCAGAATTAACTCTCAAATACTCTGTGTAAGAATTCCATTTAGCACCCATTTTTCCTATTAAAATACGTTTGAATCCTGTAGAATCAATATAAAAATCATAATTATATCTTTTTTTATTTCCTTTGATCGAGTCTATATTTCCATTTTCATCTAAATCTATATCGTTAATTTCATCATCATAAAAAGTTACACCTAAATTTTGTGCAATATCAGTAAGATATAGATTTAGTAATTGTGTATTAAAATGAAATTGATTAACTGGCATCCTATCAGTATTTTTTAAGAAAAATTTATTTACATCTCCATTCCAAAAATGTTTATTTGTAATGTGCTTATTGGACAACCCCTGCGAAATAGCATTGGCATACACATAAGGATATTGAGACGATTTACCATCAAAATCATCTTGAATACTGTGCAGATAATCTTCCACCCCCCAATTTTGAAAAAGTATTCCACATTTGCATGTAGCTCCACAATTTTTAAACATTTCATACGGATGAATATCCATATGATTCAAAAAATCTCTCCAATGTTCTGTAGATCCTTCACCTACTCCAATGGTTCCTATTTTTGATGAACGGATTAAGTCTAATTTAATTTTGGGAAATCTTTTTTTTAATATTAAGGCGGCAACTAATCCTGCTGTGCCGCCTCCAACAACTGCAATACTTTTAGGTGTTTTCATTATCAATGTCTCGTGTTTTGATGATATCTACTAAAACTTCTAATTTTCTAATATCTTCGTTAACACAACACAACGGATAATGCATAGCATCTGCGCCTTTGCCTTCTATAATAGTCCCTTGCCCAGCTAGAAATATGTTGGCCATTTCACAATATTTTGCAAATCGACTTTGAGACATATCATATTTTTTTGGCTCAACGATTTTAAATTGTTGTTTTATTTCTTTAGCAAACTCTGTCAAACCTTGTTTTTCAGCTAAAGATGCTATTTCGTTTGCGGCATCAACATGTTCTGGCAAAATGTCGCCATAATCAAAATGTGGTTTAATCTTACTTGTATCAACCATATGTTATCTCCTATTGTGTTTGATATAATTTTGGTACGCCCGGTAAAGGTCGTCCATCTAAAATATTATTGTACGGTCCTTTTTTATCGTTATAATGTAAAAATACTTGAGCATGATGATTGCCGATAAACTTATCACGCCAATGCTCTATTTCACACCCTTTGTATATAATCATATCTCCCGGATCTAAATGTGCTGCAGATCCTTCGCCATTTGGTTCTTCCGACACATACATTGGCCAATTGTAATTAGGATGTTCTTCTTTGTCTACATTGCTTACATCATAACCTAAACATAGTGTGGTACTTATTTCACAGCTTTCTCTATCTATATGCCTTTTTAAGACTTCAGTTTGTTGGTATAATCTCCAATAACTGTACTGAGGTGCAAGTTCCATGCCGGTATATTTTTCTAATTGCTTTGTGCTTGCAACAAGGAGTGTATCCATCATAGGATCTGCATATCTATTGTAACTAATAGGTGCTTGATCGTCACCAAATTGTCCGTCCCATAATGGTCTATAATCTTGTGCCGCTTGAGAATACATAAAGTCAGTTCTTCGTACAGTAGTAATAGCATACTGATATAATAACCCTGCCATATTAGGATCTAGAAATCCTTTTATAACTACGTATTTGTTATCTTGAAAATACTTTTGTATTTCTTTGTTTTGTTCTTCTTGATCAATTGTTTTTTCCATTTATTCCTTGCCTTCCTCTAAATTAAAGAAAAAAGTTTGTGTAAGTCTACCATTGTACTTATCATTACCAAAACCTGGCCTGTGGCTTCTGTGGTATGAATGTCCGTTAAAAATAACAAGTCTATTATATATATTTCCAAAAAAAGCTATAACTTCCCAATCTTCTGGTTTTTCACTATATGCCTTACTTTCTTTAAAATGTATATAAGTACCCGTTGGTTTATGCCTACAAATACATGTTCCTGCTTCAGCAGGTGCATTAGGTGTAAGGTATAAAATTGCTGTCCACCTAGATGGGTCATTGTGTACCCATGTTTTTGTATCCTCTAAACAGATTTGAAAACATGTTGTAGAATTATCCTCAGTTTTTCCAGTAAAAGGATTTGTAGTTTCATGCCATTCACTAATTTTACATTTCATAATTTTTTCTATTTTTTCTTTAACATGATTACTATATTTTTCATCAGTCTTAGCTGATCTAGAGCCAGGAAAATTTTCACTTGTTTCTTCAAAATTCGAAGCAAGGGCATGTTCTCTGACCAAATCAGGGTTTTCTAAAAAATTATCAACAATTATGCTTTGTATATCCATTATACGTAAGGTTTTCCTAAACACCATAAAACTAAACTATAACGTGTCCCAGAAGTAACCGGAGTTACACAATGATCTAAGAAAGAAGGAAATACAATTATACTTCCGGGTTCTCTAATTTCTGTACATTCATAAAATTGATCACCATCAGAGTGATGACCAAAATCAAATTTTAAATTTCCACCTTCATACTCGCTTGGGTCATTTAAGTTTAAAGTCATACTCAATTTTCTAACTTTACCTACCATTGCTGGATCTGTGACATAAGATTCTGGTAGATTGCCATTTGGTTTTAAAGGTTCAGGTGTGACACCATGAATGTATCTTTTGTATGCTCCAAAATGATCACTAGCACCGTCTTTATGCCAGCCATAAAATCCTCCAGGACCGTGATAACATGTAAATTGAAAACTTTCGCTGTAGTCCCACTGCCAATTCCAACCAGCGGCTGCATTTGCTTCTTGTATGAATGGATGAACAAGGTCATATATCCAAAGATCATTTAGCCATGCAACTTCACTATCTCTTATGTATGTAGAACTTAGATCTTTTCCTTCTTTTTTTAATTCTTGTAAGGTTTTTTCGCCTTGCGATTCACCGCCTTCAACAGCACTTTTTTGTTTTTCTCCAAATGTATATGCCTCTGTAGAAACACCGTGTTGTTTGTCTTTTTCTATTTTTTCCAGACCATGTTCTATAATTCTGTTACAAGTTTCTTTAGGTAAGGCTTTTTGGAAAAAATAATATGAATATTTGAGTTGCATCTTGCCTCCTTTATAGCAATTTATTTATTGTCACCGTCTTTGTCTATTTGAGGTATTGGTTTTGTTTTTCCAATTTTTATGTTAAATGATATGCTTATCCTTGGGTTATCAGTAGTGTTATGAAAAACAGCATGCTCTAAATAACTTGGAAATAAAATTAGTTTACCTTTTTTAGGAACATAAAAGATCTTTTGGGGCAACAGTTGTGTAAGACTACTATTTGAAAAACCCAAACATGAAGTTTTAAAAACTATATTTCCATCTTTTTCATCACCTGTTGTATCATAGTAGTACACTCCTGATATATCATATCCTGGGTGATGATGAAAATGTTGAAATCCGTGCTTGTAACAAATATTTAACCAACTATCATCGCACATTATTTCTTCAAATTCTAATCCCAGTTCAGCACAAAAAACTGCACAATGCGAGAAAATTTCTTTTTGTAATGAAGGAGTGCTATCTAAAAGCAAATTACTAGGACCAGTTTTATTATATGTAAAATCTGTGACTACAGTATCACCCCAAGGACTTTTTAAGTCCTTTTCTTCTATATTATCCATGTATTTTTTTATTTCAGATTGACAATCGTCTAAAATCTTACCTTCTAAATCATGGTAATATATAGGATGAGCAAACCAATTTTCTACTTTCATACATATAATTATCTTGCATGAGAGCGATTGCCTACATTTGTGGTAAATATGTTATAAGGAATTAACAAATGGCAGATTTAGCACCAGTAGTAGATAGAATTAGAATTATACCTCGTCCTGATGATTTTTTAGATAGAAATGTAGGTAATAGTGGAGAAGTGTTTTTTGACCAACAATCTAAAACACTACGTCTTTACTCAGGAAATGATTTAGGTGGATTTACAGTTGTAACTGATTCAAATCTAACACAAAATTTACAACAAACTGGAGTGGCAACTGTAGTTTACAATACTACTGTAGGCACAGATCCTGATGCTATAGAATCAGGAAATAAGTATTTTTTAAATGGTGTGTACAAACCCGAACTTACAATGGTAATAGGATATACATATATTTTTAATCAAAATGATCAGACAAACGAATATTTTCCAAATCTCGAAGGAGGAGCCAACAATCAACACCCTTTGAATTTTAGTGCAGATAATGCCGACGGCGAATTAGGTGGAGGATCAACTTTTACTAATAATGTAATTTACCTACTCAATAACGATCCTGTTACAAAAGAAAAATATTGGGCAGATTTTTCAAAATCTACGCAAAGATCTGTGCAAATTACTATTACAAATGACACACCATCTACTTTATATTATTGGTGTCAAAACCATTTAGACATGGGTAATACTATAAGCATTGCTGAACCAGGCACTGGCTCTGGAGGAGCAGGTGTATCTGTTGATGATTCAGCACCGAGTAATCCTATACATGGTGATATATGGTATAACAGCACTAACGGAATTTTATATGTATATGTCCAAGACACAGATAGCAGTCAATGGATACAACCTTCTGTTCCTTTTCCTGAAATTACAAGCATTCTTGATTTAGGCATATCGGATGGAACTAATGGACAAGTTCTAACAACAAACGGATCTGGTGGTTTTAGTTTCCAAACTGTTGCTGCAGGATCGGACATAGGTAATTTTACATTAGGCTCGTCAACTATTGATACAGATGATAGCAGTGGCATAACTATAGTACCATCTGTGACAATGAACAGTGATTTAAATGTACAAAATGATCTTAGAGTAACAAATACATCATATGCAAACCAATTTATATCAACAGGAACAGGCTCACCATTACTTGATAGTGCTAGTACCATAACATTATCAGCACCAGACGGTGTAATTGTAAACAACGGCCCATTTAGATTACCTAATCTTACAGATGCACAACGCGATGCTTTAGCTGCTATCAATGGTGATATGATTTATAATACAACAAGCAATAGACCAGAAATGTATATTAATGGCGCTTGGAGAATTATAGACAACAGTCCAATTGTGTAAGGTAAACTATGATTGAAAAAGAATATACTGTAATAGTAAACAAAGGTGTCGACCTCAAACAGTTAGAAAGAGAATTAACTGCAAGCACAGGAGATGGTCCTATTCCTAATAGAAGTGTAGATATTGCTAATCCAAGAATAGGCAGCAGTAGGCAAACACACTTCATGTTAACAGAACAAGAAGTCATAGAATTAGAAAAAGACAAAAGAATATTGGCAATTGAAATACCACCAGATCAAAGAACAGACATACAAATAGGATTGCGAAGTAGTCAAAACAGTAATTTTACAAAACCTTCTTCTTTAGACAATAATCAATATGTCAACTGGGGTTTAAAAAGAACTGTAATGGAAACTAACTTATACAACAATCAATCTACTACTGATACATTGTATGAATATGCTTTACAAGGACGTGGCGTTGATGTTGTTATACAAGACAGCGGTATAGAACCTGAACATCCTGATTGGTTAGATTCACAAGGTAATAATCGATATCAATATATAGATTGGTATGAAGCATCAGGATTAATAGGTACTCAAAATGTTAATTTTCACAGAGATTTTGACGGCCATGGAACATTGTGTGCTAGTATAGTAGCTGGAAGAACTTATGGATTCAGCAAGGAGTCGCGCATCTACTCTATGAAAATTTCTGGATTAGAAGGCGCAGGCGACGGCGGTACAGGAATACCAGTAGCAGATTGCTTTGATACAATTAAAGAATGGCATAACAACAAACCAATTGATCCAATTACAGGTTACAAACGACCAACTATTGTTAATATGAGTTGGGGATACTCGAGTCAATTAACCGGAAATCCAACAAGCGGTAACTATAGAGGCACTGGATGGGTTTGGGGTGTAGATTATAATGATGACGCAAATCTCTGGAGTAACACAGGAGTTGTTATTCCACTTAGTGGAATAACAAGGTTTTTACCTGCACGAATAGTATCTGTAGATACTGATGTACAAGAATTAATAGATGCCGGAGTGCATGTTTTTATAGCTGCAGGTAATGATTATCACAAAGGTGATATTTCTACAGGTTTAGATTACAATAATTCAATTGTATATGGAGCGTCTACATATTTTTATCATAGAGGTTCAAGTCCTCATTCAGATAATGCATTAATAGTAGGAAATATTAACACAAACACATTTGAAGACAACGGCACTTACAAGGATAGAACAGCATCATCCAGCTCAAGAGGACCAAGAGTAGGAATATGGGCTCCTGGCACTAACATAGTTGCTGCAACAAGCACTATAAATAACAAAACTGATACAGCATATCCTTTAAATGAAGACTATAGAATAGCAATTAATTCAGGAACCAGTTTTTCAGCACCGCAAGTGTGTGGAGTAGCTGGCCTACACCTTGAATCTCAACCAGGAGCAACCCCCGCACAGTTAAAATCAAAAATAGACTCGGATTCAAAACCTTTAATGTATGATACCGGATCTGACAGTGATTATACGTCTTTTACTACAAGTCTACTTGGTGGATCTAAAAACATATTATTTTCAAGATATGGAAGACAACCTGTAGAAGTAAACGGAACAAATCTTAAATTAGAGGGAATTTTTCCTAACTATACTTCAGCAGAAGTAGCATCACCTGCAATAGATCCAGAATATAACAACGGTGCAATTATTGATCTTACCGGCGATGGAAGTAATTTCTTTAGTAGAGAAGTTACAGTTAATGGTGTAAGAATTGTAGCGGCAGGAACTGTTGGCGGCCAAACAGCAGTGCCTGATGCCTTTGTTGAAAAGGTAGCACGCATGTTTGAATTGTTTACAGATCCAAATGGAGCAGGCATCAACGAAGCATCACAGCGTACATTTATTAAAACGCTAAGTGGTGACGCAGGAACTTATCACGCGGCAGTTGGCCCAAC
>Ga0075476_10000632_pt1 | contig 15712 bp, 12 predicted proteins | sample DEB08_DNA_5_FD_76339 | JGI IMG/M metagenome (GOLD analysis project Ga0075476, IMG submission 76339) | Aqueous microbial communities from the Delaware River and Bay under freshwater to marine salinity gradient to study organic matter... | ecosystem: Environmental > Aquatic > Marine > Coastal ...
GAGAGTCCACCTTCATCTCCAACATGCCACCCCCCAAGGTCAACAGCATCTTCCTCACTCGTGTTAACAATCTCGATGAACTGATCTTCCGTGGCACTGATGACGCCATCACCGTTTGCGTCTCCAGCCCCTGTAGCATCAGCCAATACTTCGTTAATAACCACCGTCAGCTGTGGCTGTGGTGGCGGTACCGTGGATCGACCATCCACGGTGGTGTTGGGCGAGAATGCGGCATTGGCAACCGTCAAATGCTGAACAAAAGGATCTACGATATTCGTATTACCGTCCGGATATCGCGTAATGCTGTTGTCTGCATTAGCTGCCGCCGAAACATCAATTTGAACTTCGTAATCATCCGTATTTGGTGGCCCACCGGTTCCAGACTTGCTTCCATAGGCAAGCCATGTATCGTAGGACCCATCTGGCGAATGAAGTAGAATTATTTCTCCCCCATTTGCAAGACCGTTGCCAACAGTACTATCCGCACTGAAAACGCGGGTGAGAAGGGGGTCCACGTTGTATCCATCAACGCCTGAAACATCTCCTCCGCCAAACACAACAAGGAAACTTCTTGGAGCCATGAAGTAGCCGTCAGGGAAGGTAAAGTTGACGGCCTCGTCATCTCCCAGCATCCATCCCGACAGGTCAACCGGATCGGATGACACGTTCGCCAATTCCACAAATTCGTCTTCTGACGAGCTTCGTGTTCCATCTCCATTGGCATCACCAGCATCTCCAGATGCAGGATCTGCTAACACCTCGTTGATGATTACCGTCAACGTTGGTGGGGGCTTTGGAATCACAGAGAGCCCATTGGCCGTCTGGCCTGGAGAAAACAAAGCCGAGCTTACAGAGGAGTGTAAGACCCAGGGTTCCGCATCCGTGACGTTACCATCAGGAGACCGGGTTACCGCCTCATCCGCATTGGCTGCTGGCGTAATATCCGTTCCAAATTCAAAGGTAATGCCATCGGTTGCTGCCGTTGCAGGAGCACCCGCCCCTGTTTTGGATCCATAGGCCGCGTATGCATCAGCCGACCCATCCGGTGACTTCAGAACCACATATTCCCCACCGTTAGCCAAACCGTTTCCGACGGTACTGTCTGCACTGAACACGCGGGTTACCAAAGGATCAGGATCGTAACCATCAACATTTGTTACGTTTCCGCCGCCAAAAACAACGATCAGGTGTCTTGGGGGAAGTTTATATCCCTCGGGAAATGTAAAGTTGATGGCTTCATCGTCTCCCAACATCCATCCCGTCAGGTCGAGGGTGTCTGCGCTGACGTTTGCCAGTTCCACGAACTCATCCTCAGACGAACTACGCGTACCGTCTCCGTTTGAATCACCGGGCGTATCGGATGCCGGATCCGCAAGAATCTCATTGAATATCAGCGCCTGCTGAGCTGACGTCGTGGAAAGGGATCCCACGACCATCATCAGTGCTGTGAGGAATAGCCATCTTTTCATCGTCTTTCTCATTTGTGGTACGAAAAGTGCTTCTGGTTATCGTCCGACGCCAAGGGTAAAACGTTGGGCAGCCCCAAGAAAGCCCATGTCAGCGTAGGAATACTCGGCTACAACCCGAACGCGATCCAGGAGCCTGCGATCAACGCCGACTCCAAAGGACAGCCCACTTACACGATCTCGCTCAAAGAGCGCTGCGTATCCCCCGCGAAGGGAGAGGGTATTGCCAAAAGTGTATTCGAGTCCAAGATTCACCGATTCATTGTTATCCGAGGGGTTAGTCAGATCGGCGGCTAGTGTGATTCGGTGATAGTCTGTGATCTTGGTTTCGTAACCGAAGCCAAATCTGAAGGTCAGCGGGATCGAAAACTGATCCGTATCAAGACTCACATTCAGCTGGTTATTACTAAAGTTTTTGGGGTCATCATCAAAAGCTCTTCGCAGATCTCGACCCTCAAGCCGCATGTTGCCTCCAAAATTGAGGATGCTGGCAGCCAAAGTGAAGCCGTCCAGCTTTGTCTGATACAGAATGCCCAAATCAACAGCGAATGCCCTGGCCGATTCATTCCAAAGGGTTTCTCGGATGTATTTGCCTGTTATGCCAGCGGAAAAACGATTTGTTAGCGCTGTTGCATAGGTCAACCCCATCATCATATCCGATGCACTGTAGAACTCTCCGGTACCTTCAGGTTGAAGAATGGTACGTACTGGTTGTTCGTCCACAGCATCAAATGCCAATACGCTCAGTCCCAGCGCTCCAACACCCGGCACCCGAAACGCCATACCAACATAGTCCAGCTTGGTATCAACAAGCCAGTCGGTATGGTCGAATGTAACAGCCGCTTGGGAGGTTAATGAGGCTACGCCAGCCGGATTCCAATATAACGCCGTTGCATCCCTTGCAAGGGTTGTACCCGCATTGCCCATGGCCATGGCACGCGCCCCAACGCCGATCTGCAAGAAAGCTGCTGCACTCGTTCCTGCATTGGACACATCCTCCACAAAATTGGCTGGAGGAGAGTCCACTTCCTGCGCAATCGCCACCGGCGTTAAGAACGCAGCGGGGATGGCGAACATGGCTATGAATCCACGAAACGTCATTTTATGAGCGTGAATTTGCCGGTCGTCTCGCCCGAATCAGGCGTTTCAACGTGAAAGAAATACACACCAAAGGCGACAGTCAGACCGTCCTTTGAGACGAGATCCCAACTCTCTGATCCATCTTCAAATGGAGAGTCGTGGTGTAATACTTGAACCAGTTTCCCGGCCGTATTGAATATTCGAATCGTACACTGAGGAGGTAGATTTACAAAGTCTATGCGGCGTTCACCTCTTCCTGATGCATTGAACAAGGGGCGCTCCCAAGACGCGCTAGCCACATACGGGTCAGGCACGACGTAAATATTGGAAAGGTCATCTTTGGCCTTTTCATTTTCAAACCGGGTCTCAATGGTTGAGAATGAGATGATGTCGAGTGAGGAAAATGGTTTACTCACATCCAGTCGGTACACATCTCCCGGTTCCGGGAGCCTGGGAGCCTCCCCGTCAGGAGCATCAAAGCGGAATCGCCAGCCCAGGTTGAACCGGAACCCAACAGGATCAAATACGAGTGTGATCAGATCGCCGGGGCTCAACAGTCCATCAGGACTCTCCGTCTCCTCGAAAATAAACTGGTATTTGCGCCCTGTGGTCGCACCATAAACCTCAAAATTGACGGGCGTACGTTGTTCGAAAGCGAACTGCACAAATGAGGAATCCACGCCAGGAGCGCCTATTCGTATTTCAATATCGTCCGGAATGGGGACCGTACGCCCGGATTCGACCAGGTCTATTGAGGCAGAAAGGTTCGATGCGCCGTCTTGCCAACCGAAGGTTGTAGGAATAGGCTCTGGTGGACTGTAAATCCTGAAATTCATACCTCCCAACAATCGGCGGGAAAGGTCCACGCTGTCAAATTCGGCCGCTTCGTAGATAACTTGGTTTCTCGTGAGCTCGTCGATGCGCACGCCGCGCGTCAACAAGGCCTTGGTGGTATCAGTAAAGGAGATCCGATATTGTGCTCCCTGCTCCAGGCTGTCTGGTACGACTACCTCTACTTCAACAACGCCGGTACCAGGGCCTTCATGAGCAATATCACCGTCAAATCCTCCCAGTACAACCCCAGCAGCCGGGGCATTGGGCACCACAACAGCGGTATTGCGGTCAACAAAAGTCACATTTCCGATCAGATCGGTCTGGATGATTTTAGAGGCTTCACTGGGAGCGATGGGTGTGAGTTTGTCCCGGGTTGAAATGCCTCGGTCAAAGAAATCCACATCATATCCGGCGTCGTAGGGTACCAGGGCGTAGTAATAAGATCGGCCATTATCCAAGCCTGAATCTTGGTAGTAGTAGCGTAGCCCAGAGTCTGTACCAGTGTTAAAGACAGCCCCCGTTTCGCCGATCTGAACGGGATGAGGTCCCTTAAGCCCATTATCCAGATCAAATTGCGCGATTGGCTGCCAGAGAATCGGGTTCCCAAAGGCGTCAGTGATTGTCTTGATGGAATTGAAAGAGGGATCCGTCGCGCGATAGATCATGTACCCCTCAAAGTCCGTTCCGTAGATGGGATCCCTGGAAAACTCGGCGATATTATCCCACATCAGGACAGCCGATTGATCTCCGGCCACGGCGGTTAGCTTCGACTTGTTTGGAGGCTTTGCGAAGGAGTAATCGGCATCATAGATCTTCTGCATGGTCCGCTTATTTCGGAGGATGTCATCGAAATTGCGTCCAAAGAGACAGGCGATGGCAAATTTTCGCGTAGCTTCCTGAGGAAGGGAGAAATATCCTGATCCGTAAACAAAGGCGAGGTTGCTTGGCATCTCGCCGCCGAAGCGGTTGGGCTCCATTTCAAGCCAGGTCCGTTCGTCATCACTGACGTTTCCGGCTGGTCTAAGGACATAGCTCGTCAGACCAATCTGATCCGACTCGTCGTTGTCGGTTTTTCCAAAGTTGGGTTCACCTTGATCTGGACGGCCGTTGTTTTCGGTGCCGTCTGAATCAGGGCCGGGGTAACCATCGTCTCCTGGACCTAGACCATCGGACCCTTTATCGTCCAAGAGCGGCTCCCCATCCTCTTTGAGACCATCTCCGTTCAGGTCGTTGAAGGGGACCCAATCAGCATCCTCGTCTCCTGTCCACCATTGCCCATACTCCACTGCAGGCAGCAGTGTAGGACTACCGAAAAAGCTCTCGAAATCCGTCATTAGGTAACGGGAGGATAATTCGGCCAGAATCGCATCCTGTCCGTCGATACGAATTCCAGCCTCATTCTCTTGTACTTCGTCAGCAATTCCGTCCTGATCATTGTCCTCGCCATCAAGGGGGTCTCCTGGGCTTTCAAGGAAGGCGAATCCAAAATATCCGACACCCGGGCGCCCTCGGTTATCGATGCCATCCCGGTCCCACATGTAAACGATATCGTCCTGGCGTTCAAAGTCGGCGAAATCATCCACCGAATCCCCCTGTCCCCCAACGGCGGGGTCGACATACATCCCGAAGACAACTTTGATCAGGTCTTTGTCGCTGACGTTTGTTATATCGTAGCGAACGATAAGAATGTCTTCCGCCTGTACGTTGACCCATTGATAACCACGAACACCCACCTGAAGACCTATACCACGTCGGCCCAGCGGGTAATCAGATGAATCAGCACTGCTTCCTACAAAGGGGTAATAGTTGAATTCATCATTATTGCGGTCATCCATCACATAATAGGACTCCTGATCCGCACGCTCAAAAGCGCCGAATTCGCCATTCCATAGTCCATCCCTTGCTCCCCGATCTCCAGGGTAATCATGGGGCCAAGGGTCTGGCCACGTTTCCTCGAGGTGACTCATTGCGGGGTACTCAAGCTCGTTGAACGAGCTTTCATTGAAGTATCCGGCCAGTGGCTCCCATCCATAGGTGTGGGTGCCATCTGGGCTGATGTCAAAAGAGCCTGGATTAGTGTAATTCTCCGAAACAATGCGGATATAGCGGCCTTCTTCGTCTTGTACCTCGGCCCCCGCCATCATCACAAACTCAAATCCATACCATTGACCGGACCCCTTGGGCCATTCCATCTTGGGCGGCTCGTACCGACTGCCCAGATTACCATAGTTGGAGTAGCGGGTAAAAACCAGATTGCCATCATGGACCCCAGTGCGGCGGAATTCACGGCCTGATTCCAGAACGTCCTGTGCCGATAGTGATGAAGGGGCGCACAGGCAGCATAGCAGAAGGGTTAGTAAAATGGAACGGCACGCGGAAACGCTGACCAGGGGTTGTGTGATACCCAAGACTTTTTCCCTCTGCATGTCCGTTGTGCGCATGCTCATCATCAAAATCGCAGGTCAATCCCGACGATGATACGACGGGGTGGATCGAAGTAATCGGGTCTCAGGTCGACTTCGGCTGAACTGAAATTCGGATTCATGGCCAAAACCTCTGCTTCTCCCAAGGTCCTGTATGGATGGAAGGCGTTGCCAGTGCTGGAGTACACTGACTTGGCGTTGAGTCGATCCAATACATTGAACCCTTTGGCATAAATGCGCGCTTTATACCCTGCCACTTGTAGCTCGCGGGATATATTCACGTCCAGGTTAAGTCGGGCAGGCTTGGTTTCACTGTTGGCCAACTGGGAGGAGAGCTGGCTGCCCGGGTTGGTCGGCGTATAGGGCTGTCCAGAGGAGAAGCGGCCGATGATACTCAGGGTGAACCCGCGAGGGTCTCCGAGAATCAGCGAGCCATTGAGGGAGTGGCGTTGATCCCAGTCGAGCGGGATGACCTGTTTCTCAGGTTCTACCGGAGGCTGTGTCTGATTGTTGAAAAAGACCGCATTCGGATCTGAGGCATTTCCGCGAGCGACTTGGTAGGTGTAGTCGATAGTCAAACCGAACTGGTCGGCAAATTGGCGAAGTAGGGAAAAAGCGAATCCTCGCGTGTTTCCATAGTCCCTGTTTATGTATCTGGCGTATACCTTTTTATCGACAGTGTTGACGATCTCCTGCCCAAGAAGATTTTTGATGTCCTTGTAGTAGATCGTAGCCTCGATCTTCCATGAAGAGGTTAGTGCGTACTGAAGACCCAGTTCATAGGCTGTCGTGCGCTCGGGTTTGAGGTTGGCGTTGCCCATAATCGTTTCCAAATCTCCGAGCTCCACCTCAAATTCGGAGTTGGTAAAAATGTACGAGAAGCGGGGTACCTGAAAGAAACGGCCATAAGAGACGTGTAATACCCCCCGGGTTGAGATGGGGAACGCCAACCCAACACGGGGACTTAGCTGATACGAGGACCGAGCGTCCACGAAATCGGTGGCCAATCGAATGCCATCATCCGGGTCGGTGACCGCCTGAAGGTTTTCAGGAACGGGAGCATTGGGCCGCCACAGATCAAATCGTAGTCCCGCATTGACGACCAACTCATCAACTTCAAGCTTGTCCTGGATGAACGCGACAAATTCACTAGGCTCCCTCTTGTAAGCGTCATTACCGGATGTGTTGATGTCAGGTATCCGTTGGGTGGGCTCCAGATAAACAGGGCCATCTGAAATCGTAGCCTGAGAGCGTTCTTCGACGCGATGTTTTTGCCACTCTATTCCCGCCTTGACCAGGTTATTCTTATTGACCTGGCGTTCACCTTGGATTTTGACCAGAAATGTGGCGTTGGAGGCCTTAGATCTTCCATTGCTTGTACCACCGAAGGCAAATCCATTGGTCGCGTAGGGCGTCCCTTGATATTGGGGGTCTAATGGGTTGCTGAAGAGACGGCTTCGTATCCGGTTGTTCTGATAGGAGACCCCCAGACGCATGTAAGATCGGGCATCCGGTGCGAGAGTAACTGACAGCAGGTGGTTGAACCCGAGGTCAGACACGGTTGGTTGACCGTCAGGTGCATACCGTCTGTAATCCTGATAGGATTTGCGCTCCTCATCCGTGACGAAAGCGGCATAGCTTACGGACGTCTTTGATCCAAGACGGAACGAGAGGCGACCATGAAGAGACAGTCGCTGTCTGGGGTTCATGGCCACCAGGGAGCCATCTCCAGAAAGCAGGGAGTCTGGAATCGGGATTCCCACCAGATTGTCCCGGTCTGAAGCTGTCTGCTGAGCCTGCTGGATGTAGGCCTGAATCGGCACCGTATCACTTATCAGGGCACGCCGCTCTCCATTCAACCAACCGGAATTGTCCGTGTACCGGAGATTGGAGAAAAAAGAACCATCCCGCAAAAACCGAAGTGGTCCCTGAAAACTACCCTGTATGTTCACCTCATCGAGTGCCGGGCTGTCTTTCCCTATGAAGACATTAGGGTTCGATGTTAAATAGGAACCTGCATAAACACCCACATCGCCTGAGTATCGGTCCACTGACCCTGCCTTAGTCACGATATTTACAACACCCGACTGAGCTTGGCCGTATTCGGCATTGAATACACCACTTATGACTTGAAGCTCTTGGATCCAGTTGTTTTCGATCTCGATCTTGGAGCCGCCACTGTACTGGTTTGTCACGGGAATACCATCGACCAAATACGCGACTTCTCCCGAACGACCACCTCTCATATGAAGCCGACCTTGAGAATCATAGGTAACCCCAGATTGCAACTGCAAAATGTCGGATACCTCTTGAACCGGCAGGTTTTCGATCGCCTCGGAATCGACGTATGAAGCGGAGGTCGTGCGATCAACTTCAATAATAGGACGGGTGGCCGTTATCAGTACCTCCTCTCCCTGGATGATCTCAACTGCCAATTCGAAATCGACACGCGTGGTACGATCGATAGAAACACGCACCTCTGCCTTGCGAACCGTCCCAAAACCAACCATCGAGGCTCGCACGGTATATAAACCAGGGGGGACGTTGATTATGGTATAGCTGCCGTCTTGTGCCGCGACCGCACCGATCCCTGCTTCCTCGATGTATATCGTGGCGCCAACCATTGGTTGTCCACTATCCAGTTCGACGACGCGACCAGAAATTTTACCCGACATACCCTCACCAGCATCGGCCAAAGAGGGCAGTCCGTAGATACTCTGAAAAACAATAATCAGGACTAATGAGATGACCGTATGGAGTGGTGTAGCCATGTCGTTGTTTACGTGGCGTTTCGTTCAACCACAGATTTTAGTCTGGTGCGCATGGTTGGCGGCAATTGGTCAGGCAGTCTGATGCAGTTCGGAAAACGTGGTTTACTAAACCGGTAAGAAAACTGGAATCACGTCTTCCTATTCCCAACTACGATACACACCCGAGCAGACGCAGTCAATATTATAGTAACATCAGTCATTATTTGATTATAAATGATCGTTTTGATTCGTTTCTTGTTCTAATCCGCCAATAACACCGAGACGATCAAAAAAAATCAGACTCGATCATGCAAACACCAGCGGAAAGGCATAGCCATATCCTAAGAACATTACGACAGCGAGGATATGTAACCGTAATTGACCTGTGTGAAGAGCTGAACGTATCGGAGGCTACGGTACGAAGGGATCTAAGAAGTCTTGAGGCCCGAGATCTTCTTCATCGAACCCATGGTGGGGCTAATCCCCAAAGCCACCCGCTCTACGACCGTCCGTTATCAGAGAAGGCTAAACGACATGCAGAAAAGAAGAGAAGTATCGGCAGACGAGCGGCGGAACTCATCGATGCCAATGACTCGATCATTCTTGGATCAGGAACAACTGTTCTTGAGGTATCTCGTCACATCCCTCATCTGGCTCAGTTGACCGTAGTATCCGCTTGTGTTCATGCGACGCTGGAGCTAGTCGATCGCCCGGGAATACAAATAATTCAGTTGGGGGGGATTGTCCGTGCTACCTCAACCTCCGTTATAGGAGCCAGCGCGGTTGGGATGGTTGAAAAGATTTCATGTCGGAAGCTCTTTATTGGGGTGGATGGGCTCGATGTTCTTCATGGGCTGTCGACGTCTAGTCCGCACGAGGCTGATTTGAATCAGTGTATGATTGCAGCAGCTCAAGAAGTGATTGTGGTCACCGATTCATCCAAGTTTGGCGTCCGGGGGTTCAGTAAAATTTGTGACACTTCTCAGATTGACAAAATTGTGACTGACGCCCAGGCACCCCGGGAAACGGTATCAATGCTGGAAGAAAACGGCATTGATGTGCTACTGGATTAGGACACGAACCCCCTCACCGGAGATTGTGACTGCTCAGTCCCGCATCAAAGCGACCAGGTTGCGGTGCTCGAGATCACATCGGTGCGTAATCAAGAAGCCCTTTGGTGTTGATCTGATTCTGGTTCGATGAAATACACCGATTACTGTTTGATCCTGGACGGTCAGTATGGAGTGGGTCTTAGGCGTCTTCTCAGGCACGCGCGGAAGGCGTGGTCCTCTGACCTGGTTTTTCTCTATCAGCCCATCTGCGACTGCCCAGTTGAAGAACGGGGAGAGTGTCGTACTGTAGGTGCGCTTGGTGATGGCGCGACGATCAGACGCATCAATGAAGGACTGCACCTTCGCTGTAGTAAGCAGATCAAGAGCCGTCTTCCTACCAGCATGTTGGACCAATTGGCCAAGGACTGATCGATACTTGGCGACAGACTGCTTGGATAGATTCCTGCGCGTCTGAAGAAAGGCAGTAGCTGCAGCGGCAAGGGTCTGTGTTTTCGGCTGCTCAGTAGGCCGCCACGGGTCGTATTCGCCCTTTTCATAGCGAACAATCAGCCGGGCAGCCTTGTGCTGAGCCACTTTGTAAGATGACGCTCGTAACGATACATGCTTACGGTTTGGCGTCTGGTTACTCTGGTGAAAGGCGAGGTAGTAGTTATCTCCTCTTTTGTACAAGCTTGCCATGGTACACGGTGTCTGTACCTGACAGAACTACTGACAACAGTTTTGACAACACTTTGTCGTCAAAGCCAGACGTGGCCGAGGTCCGTTTAAAAAAAAGCCCCTTAGAGCGCTTTGCTCTAAGAGGCTGTTTTAAATGGACGTAATGGCTATTGCCATACGGTCCTTTATGAGGTGACGGGCGGACTCGAACCGCCGTACAGGGTTTTGCAGACCCTTGCCTAGCCACTCGGCCACGTCACCGGTTTCCTGCGTTTGCCCGATACCATCTGTGTTACAGAATCGAATATGCGGGCGCCCACGTTGGAAATGGCACGCCCGGCAGGACTCGAACCTGCAACCTGCGGATTAGAAGTCCGCTGCTCTATCCAGTTGAGCTACGGGCGCAGGATGTAAAAGAACGGGCGGGAATATACACCCCGGAAGATGGATTCGATCGGTGCAGGTTTTGCACCCTCCAAAGCCATATAGAAAAGTCGGTTCGCCCTAAGGGACGAACCGACTATCTGGTCGGGGTGGCAGGATTCGAACCTGCGACCCTCTGCTCCCAAAGCAGATGCGCTAACCGGGCTGCGCTACACCCCGAACTGTTTGACGGTCGTCCTACTGATTTTTTGCAGCGGAAAGCTCCGCCTGCAGATCATCAACATGCACCATCTTGTGCTTGTAGCTGTAGTGGCCGTTCGGCTTTTTCTCAGCCACGACGATCTTGGCGAGCTTCTTGGCATCCCGCTTCTGCGCCAGGACCTTTTCGCCGAAAGTCTGCTTCTTTGCCATTGTTCAACTCAATCAACGGGTGACGCCGTGCCTGCGTACCAGGCCGACGGGGGAGACGATTACTTCGTTTCCCGGTGGATGGTATGCCTGCGAAGGACCGGGTTGTACTTCTTGAGCTCGAGACGATCCGGGGAGTTGCGACGGTTTTTCATTGTCGCATACCGGGACGTACCGGGCGCTTCGGTGCAATCCAGAATGACCTTGTGGCGAACGTCTTTTGATTTTGCCATGGTATACTACCCTGTTCAGACAGCCATTCCTTTGGCGCGCGCATCCTTGAGCACGGCCGAAATGCCTTTCTTGTTGATGGTTTTCAGGGTTTTTGCAGAAACCTTGAGCGTAACCCAGCGATTTTCCTCGGGCACGAAGAACCGCTTCTTCTGAACATTCAGTTCGAAGCGCCGCTTGGCCTTGTTGTTCGCGTGGGAAACGTGGTTTCCTGCGACCGGGCCTTTGCCCGTAATGTCGTCTTTTCTCGCCATGAGTCCGGGGGTCTGGCGTGTACGTTGGATGAGGGAGGTGGTGGGTTCCCTGTTGGATCTGCACCGCGCGGTCGTGACCGTGTGGGATAACCGAGACCGGCACAGAACAAAGAATATACGGCCCTCTTCGGAGTGTTCGCAAGGTTATCCACAGGACAAACACCCGGGATTTCTGCCTATTTTCGATGAAGGATAACTGCCAATGGTGCCTTTATCGCCCTTATCGGGCATTATCCATCCATCCTGAGCGCCACAGCCGGTGGTATCGAGGCCGCCCGGTAGGCAGGGTACCATGCTGCCAAAACACACAGCACCAGGGCCGATCCGGTGACGAGCGCCAGATCAAGCAATCGGATACTGACGGGATAGGCATCGATCAGGAAGCTGTCCGAACCCGGCAGGGAAACAAGACCATAGCGTAACTGCAGCCATGACACAGCCAGGCCAAGGGCCAGTCCTGTTCCAGCGCCTACCAGGCCGATCAGGGCCCCCTCGGCAAGGAAGATGCGCCGGATGTTGCGCGCGGACACACCCATTGCCCGCAGCGCTCCGACATCTCCCTGCTTTTCGATGACGATCATGGTAAGCGAACCGATGATGTTGAACGCAGCTACGATGACGATAAGAAAAAGGACCAACGAGGCACCCCACTTCTCCAACTGCATTACATCGTAGAGTCCCCTATGCAAGTCGTACCAGGTCAACACCGCGTAGCGCTCCTGATCCAGACGATCCGAGAGCCACGCTTTGTAGGCATCCGTCTGCTGCAGGTTGGAGAGCCTGACATCGATCCCGGATACGGTTGAGCCCATGCGAAAGAGGGTCTGCGCCTCTTGAAGGCCCACGAACGCATGGCTCTCATCGAATACGGTTTCCAGTTGGAAGAGTCCCCTCACTTCAAACTGCCGAATGGGGGAGCTGCTGAGCACCCGAGTATACATCCGCTCGATGGCTGGAGCTGAAAGAAGGGCTATTCGGCTCGGTGGCGCACTACCACCGCCGGGTGAGAGGAGCAGGCGCTCCCCCAGCCGACGACCGAGAACAATACCGGGTCGCCCATCAACCCGATCGACATCGAATCTCCCCAAGGTCGTGCCAGGAACCACGCCCTGATCCGTGTCCAGGGAAGAGGCATCCACACCGCGCACAATGACCACCTTGTTCACATCGGCGCGTCCCTCATGCAAGAGCAAGGCCTTTCCCTCCACGTACGGCGAAACCGTTTGAACGCCGGGCCATGCGGCCATCGCCGAGAGCAGGCTGTCATCGGGCTCAAAGCCCCGCTCCTCCACCGATACGATGCGAATATGGGGATCGTAGGAGATGAGCATGTCCCGAACGAATTCGAAGAACCCGTTCAATACCGAGAGGACAACGATGAGGGCAGCCACACCGAGCGCCACGCCTGCAACGGAAATGGCCGTTATGCGGGAGATAAGGGATACGGACCGGGGACTGGTCAGGTATCGCTTGGCTATGAGGGCGCGGTAGTCCACCGGGTATGTCAGACGTTGAAGCGGAACAGGATCACGTCCCCATCGGCCACTACGTACTCCTTGCCCTCCGAGCGCAGTACGCCGGCCTCGCGGGCTTTGGCCTCGCCTTTGTACGTGACGTAATCGTCGTATTTGATGGTTTCGGCGCGGATGAAACCTCGCTCGAAGTCGGTATGGATCTGACCCGCCGCCTGCGGCGCTTTCATGCCCCGCGTCAACGTCCAGGCGCGTGTCTCCTTGGGACCCGCCGTAAAGAACGTGATGAGTCCGAGCAGGTCGTAAGCGGCCTTGATAAGCCGGTCGAGTCCGGAAGAAGAGAGCCCCATTTCTTCGAGGAAGAGCTCCTTTTCGTCTGCATCGAGCTCGGCGATCTGCGCTTCGAGATCAGCCGATACGATGACCACACCGGCTCCTTCCTCCGCCGCGCGCGCACGCACGGTTTCCACGTGGACGTTGCCATCGGGCAGATCATCTTCGCCCACATTGGCTGCATAGAGTACCGGCTTGGACGTGAGCAGGAAGAGGGACTTCATCCATTCCTTCTGCGCTTCGTTCGTATCGATGCTGCGCATGGGCGTGCCATCGGAGAGCTGTCCGAGGAGACGCTCGTAGAAGGCCAGCTCTTCCTGGATTTTCTTGTCACCCCCTTTGGCCGCTTTCTTCGTACGATCGATGCGTTTTTCGACGGCCTCGAGGTCCTTGAGCAGGAGTTCCGTCTCAATGACTTCGATGTCTCGCAGGGGATCGACCGACCCGGAGACATGAACTACATTGTCATTTTCGAAGCACCGCACGACATGGATGATGGCGTCCACTTCGCGGATATGACCAAGGAACTGATTGCCCAGACCTTCGCCTTTGGAAGCCCCCTCGACAAGGCCTGCAATGTCCACGAATTCGATCGTCGTGGGCACGGTCTTCACCGATTTGTTCAGCACGGCCAGCGTATCGAGCCGCTCATCCGGGACCGATACCATCCCCACGTTGGGCTCAATGGTGCAGAAAGGGTAATTGGCCGATTCGGCACCGGCCTGACTGAGCGCGTTGAAGAGCGTGGATTTGCCCACATTGGGCAGTCCTACGATGCCACATCGAAGGGCCATGTCTTTGTCCTATTTTGCAGGGGTCGATGCCCTGTGTGTTCTGCGCGTTCCAGGAGAACGCGGACGGGGTTTCCCAAACCGCTCGGTTAACCCGGCACGTGTGTTTTGTTTCTGAGCCAACATAAAGTTCGCCCGAATCCAGATCCTGCCCGTTCGTGTTTGTCAGGATTACGATGGTTGTCAGGGCTTTTTCTGCTGCTGTCCGTACCAACACCACCGGCGGTAGCCCAAGTGCAAGCCGATCGCGCGCCGTGGGGCTCGCAGATCCAGGTGGCTGCGGCCACGCTCGGGGGGAATGGGATGGAGGTGGGTGTCGTCAGCGCGCGCAGTGTGTACACCCGGGAAATCATGATCTTGGCTGACCTCGAGCCGCTCTCGCGACCTTCACAGGGTCAGGCACGGGTTGTGTTGATGCCTGCCCTCTCGCTTCGTCTCCTCGGCTTTGAACGCCTGATCGGAGGGGCTGCATACCGGGGTATGGATGTCGATGTCGGACTGAGAGCTGGACCTGGACTGTCTTTTGCTGGCAACGAAACCCTGGAAGAGCGCAACCGCCGATTCGAACTGGTCCTGGATCCTTTCCTTCGTCTGACGAGCGTACACACGCGATCGCTGGCCTGGCTCTTGGAAATCGGGTCGTCACGTCCAGCCCTTCGACTCGGCGTGTGGATCCGCTACTGACCCCGGGGTCACGTGATACGGATTCGCACGGGCCGGTGCGGATACCTTCGGACCTCACCCCACAAAGGGAACGCGAATGAAGGTTCGCTCAGGCAGTCGTACAGCTGTCAGATGGCCCAGGTGGGGATGCGAGAAGAAGACGCATCCGGTATCGATGTTGATCAGCCTGGGTCGGCTGACTGGTTCGGATACCGGTGTATGTCCACAGACGACCGTCTTTTCCCAAGGGGTATCCGGCACTTTGAGGTGTTCGCGCTCCCAGAGGAAGACGGCCGGATTGTTTTCAGCCAGGTTCTCGGCTACTGTCCTGTCGGGGCGGATACCGGCATGTACGAATAGGTAATCTCGCGTCTCGTAGTAGAGTTTTGTCCTTCGTACGAATGCCACATGTCTCTCCGGTAGCGACTGTCCCTTGCCGTGAAGACCATAACTGGCCAAGGCCTGTACACCCCCATTGATGGCCCATAGATCGTATTCACCGCGGTCCACATAGCCAAGAAAAAGATCTTCGTGGTTTCCCCGCAGGAATATGCAATCCTGCTTTTTTTCGAGTCGTATCAGGCGATCGATCACTCCTTTTGAATCCGGCCCCCGGTCAATGTAGTCGCCCACGAATACCAGCGTATCCTGAGGTCTGGGCGCCACAGTCTTCAGAAGTAAATCCAGGGTAAGGGCACATCCATGGATGTCGCCGATGGCAATGATGCTCATATCATTCTCTCGAAAACTGGCCGCTTTTCCGGCGCACCTACGGACATAGCATGGTCATACGGCGGACGTGTCATGGTCAGGATGATGATTCCGATGAGGAGGAGGCCTTGCTCAACAGGCTCTCCATACCGACGAGTCCACGCCCGCTTTTCTTGAGACGA
>Ga0075476_10000633_pt1 | contig 15700 bp, 24 predicted proteins | sample DEB08_DNA_5_FD_76339 | JGI IMG/M metagenome (GOLD analysis project Ga0075476, IMG submission 76339) | Aqueous microbial communities from the Delaware River and Bay under freshwater to marine salinity gradient to study organic matter... | ecosystem: Environmental > Aquatic > Marine > Coastal ...
GCTGAACCAGAACCTGCCTCTGCACCAGAACCTGTCGCTGAACCAGAACCTGTCGCTGCACCAGAACCTGTCAGCAAAGACGCTATCACCATGGCGGAATTGCATGAGATTGCCTTGGTGGTATCGCGCGAAAAGGGGCCGAAGTTTGTGAAGAGCATCCTTGGTGAGTATGGTGGGAAACGCATCGGTGTTATAGGCGCGGTCCACTATCCGGCAATTAAAGCGGCTTTTGAAAAGGCGTTGGCGGAATGACCGCTCATGCAAAACTTGGTGCCAGCAATGCGCACCGCTGGTTGGTCTGCGCCGGATCGGTTGCTGCCGAAGAGGGTCTTGAAGATAAAACGTCTCCCTTTGCCGAAGAGGGTACTCGGGCGCATGAGATGGCCGAGTCGTGCTTGGCCATCGCCCACAGTTACCCAGAGCATGTGGATTTCGACGATTGGCCGCTTTATGCGCAAGTGAAGTCTGAGGAGTATCTGACGCACATTGTCGATGACCCCGAGATGGGTGGTCACGTTGCTATGTACGTTGACTACGTTAATCGCCTGATTGCTGATTGTGATCTGTATGCGATTGAGCAGCGGGTGGAGTACAGCGATTGGGTGGATAATGGGTTCGGGACAGCCGACGCCATTGTGTTGTCCGGGAACGTCCTGCACGTCTGCGACTTGAAATACGGGATGGGTGTGCGTGTCGATGCGGAAGATAACCCGCAAGGGATGCTCTACGCTCTGGGGGCTTACGCCAAGTACTCAAAGAGCCACGTGATCGATGTTGTGCGGATCGCTATTGTGCAACCTCGCCTTGATCACATTAGCGAATGGGAGATCAGCGTAGAGCGGCTGCTTGGCTGGGCTGAATGGGTAAGCCAAAGGGCCGAGGCAACGCAGGAGGAAAACGCCGAGCGGGTGCCGGGAGAAAAACAGTGTAGGTTCTGCAAGGCTAAGGCAACATGTGCTGCGCTGAAGGATTACACTGAGTCCATCATCATGGCGGACTTCGACGATCTTGATGATCTGCCGAAGGCTAACACGCTCAATGACGACGCCCTGCGCAAGGCCTTAGACGCCAAGCCCCTGATCGAAGGCTGGTTGTCTGCTGTTGAGCGTGTCATCAAAGAGCGGTTGGAGGGCGGCGATGGGTTCTCAGGGTATAAACTGGTGGAGGGTCGGTCGCAGCGCAGATGGACTAACGAGAAAGCTGCTCAAACTGCTTTGGTTGACCTGGTGGGGGAAGATAAGGCGTTTAACGTGAAATTGATCAGCCCGTCGCAGGCCGAGAAGGTGCTTGGCAAAAGCCGCAAGGGGGATATCGAAGGGCTGATCACCAAGCCGAGCGGTGCACCAACCTTGGCCCCTGAAACAGATAATCGCCCAGCGATCAATTTGAGCGCTGACGACTTTGACGTGATTGACGAGTGAGGCGCCTGTTCGGCGCAACAACCAAGCCTAGAAGGATAAAATCATGGCTAAAATCAAACTGAACAATGTCCGTCTTTCATTTCCGAGCCTGTTTCGGAAGGCCGTGTTCTCCGGTGAAGAGACCAAGTTCGAGGCCACGTTCCTGCTCGACAAGCAGGAGCACGCTGCCAAGATTGCCGAGATCGAGGCGGCGATTGATCGGATGCTGCAAGAGAACTTGAAAGGGGTAAAACTCAAGGAAGACAAGATTTGTCTCAAGGATGGTGACGATATCGACTACGACGGCTACGCCGGGAAAATGTCGATCAAGGCGTCGAACAACAAGCGCCCGAAGGTGCTTGATCGGGACAAGACGCAGCTAACCGAAGATGACAATCGCATCTACGCTGGCTGTTACGTCAACGCAGTGATTGAACTCTGGGCGCAGAACAACCAGTGGGGCAAGCGCATCAACGCGAATTTGCTTGGCGTGCAGTTCTTCAAAGACGGGGAACCGTTCTCGGACGGCGCGGTTGCGACTGACGATGATTTCGACGTTTTTGACGATGATGAAGAGGACTTCATGTAAGGTCTCTCGGGGCCACCTGGTAACGTGTTGCCGAAGGTGGCCCCACCTAAAATTTGCCGAGAAATGGAGGACACCCCTCATGGCGCTCATTCTTGACGTAGAATGCTACACTAACTTTTTTTTGATTTGCTTCATGGACACAGAAAGCGGCAAGACCGGTTCTTTCCAGATGCACGAAGACAAACCTCTGAATGTGTCAAAGGTCGCGCATCTTATGCGTTCCTATACGACCGTTGGGTTCAACAGCTTGAGTTATGACCTGCCGATGATTGCTGCGGCGCTGGAAAACAGGTCGTGTGAAGAACTCAAGGAGATCAGCGACAAGATTATCGGGAGCAACCTGCCGGGCTGGCGGGTCTTGCAAGATATCGGTGTTAATGTGCCGCAAGCGTGGGACCATATCGACATTATTGACGTGTTGCCTGGTAGGGCTAGTCTGAAGGTGTACGCGGGCCGAATCGGCTACCCCAAGTTACAAGACCTACCCATTGAACCCTCTGCAATGGTGACACCAGAGCAGCGGGAGCAGCTTAAGGCGTACTGCATCAATGACGTGCAAGTGACTGCAAAGCTGTATGACATGATGGCAAAGCAGATCGCTTTGCGCGTGGATATGGGAGAACAGTATTCTGTGGACCTGCGCTCAAAGTCGGACGCGCAGATAGCCGAGACAGTTCTAAAGCACGAGATCGAAAGCGTAAGCGGCAAGACGCTGCGTCCGCAGAAAGTACGCGACGACGCGACGTTCAGATACCTTGATCCGAAAATCATCAGGTTTGAGACCGATCAGCTTGCGCAAATACTCAAGCGCGTCTTGGCTGAGGGGTTTGAACTGTCAGGCAATGGTTCGATTAAACTGCCGGAGTGGCTCAAAGATACGCGCATCAAAATAGGTTTGAGCGAGTACCAGATGGGGATTGGCGGGCTGCACTCATGCGAGAAAGGGCGAACAGTAATCGCAGGGTCGGATCATATCTTGGTGGATTTCGACGTGGCCTCGTACTATCCGAGCATCATTCTTCAACAAAAGATCGCTCCGGATAACATGGGGGACGATTTCACACAGATATATAAAAGCATCGTTGAACGCCGCATCGCCGCGAAGCGCGCTGGCGACAAGACGACTGCAGACACTTTAAAGATTGTCGTCAACGGTTCGTTCGGTAAGTTGGGAAGCAAGTACTCAACGCTCTACGCCCCCAACCTGTTGATCCAGACCACACTTACAGGGCAGTTTGCTTTGCTGATGTTGATTGAGCGCATGGAGAAGATCGGCGCGTCGGTGGTCAGCGCGAACACAGACGGGATTGTCGTCTTTGCTCCGAAGACGCTTCAAGACGATATTGAGGACGTGATCTTCTGGTGGCAGATCGACACGTCGTATGAGCTAGAACGCAGTGATTATTTGGCACTCCATAGTCGTGACGTGAACAACTACGTCGCCGTGAAAGCTGACGGAACCTACAAAGCGAAGGGGGTTTTTTCTGAGCCAGGGCTTATGAAGAACCCGCAGTTCCCGATTGTGTCAGAGGCCGTGGCCAAACACCTGAGCGGGCAGGGGGACTATCGTGACGTGATAATGTCCTGCAAGGACATTGGGCGGTTCGTGATGCTGCGCAAGGTCACTGGTGGAGCCATGTGGCGCGATGAGTCGTTGGGTAAGGCCGTGCGGTTTTACTACAGCACAGAGGTCGGGTCGGACGAGACGATCAGCTACGCTAAGAACAGCAACAAGGTGCCGCAGTCCGACGGGGCCAGACCATGTCTCGATCTGCCAGACGGGTTCCCGCAGGACGTTGATATCGAGCGGTACGTTGGGATGGCGCAAATGGTGTTTAAGCAAGTGGGGGTAAGCCATGCTTGAGCGCGACGTTGAGCGGGCGTTTGTGCAGCGCGTTAAGGCTCTTGGCGGGATGGCTGAGAAATTCGTTAGCCCTACACGCAGGGCTGTCCCTGACCGCATCGTTACGCTGCCTGGAGGGCGCATCATATTTGTAGAATTGAAGGCCCCTGGGAAAAAGCCAACAGACCTTCAAGCCCGAGACCATGAGCGCCGTCGCGCTTTAGGTTGTGATGTGAGGGTGATTGATAGCATGGAGGCGGCTCGTGCTTTCGAGGGGTGATCTGCATAAATATCAAGAGCGCGCGGTAGACTTCATCTTGAAGGAGCAGCGCGGGATGCTGGCCCTCGATATGGGGCTTGGGAAAAGTGTTTCCACGCTAACAGCCATCAGCGACATGCTTGGTGCTATGATTGCAAGCAAGGTGCTGGTCATAGCCCCACTACGTGTTGCGAATAGCGTGTGGGCGCAGGAGGCGGGCGCGTGGAGCCACCTTAACCATTTGAGGGTGTCAGTATGCACAGGGCCGGAGAAGGCTCGCAGGGCGGCTCTCAGCCTCGATGCGGACGTGTACGTTATCAACCGCGAGAACATCATGTGGCTGGTCGAAAATTACGGACGCCGATGGGATTTCGACACGGTGATCATTGACGAAAGTTCGTCGTTCAAGAACTCGTCCAGCAAGCGTTTCAAGGCCCTCAAGAAGATGTTGCCAGCGATTGAGCGTATGGTGCTGCTAACGGGTACACCATCGCCAAACGGCTTGCTGGACATATGGCCGCAGATGTACCTGATTGACTACGGCCAGCGCCTTGGTCGCACTCTGACGGGATACAAGCAGCGCTTTTTTGAGCAGGACTATATGGGGTATCGGTACACCCCTCGCGCAGGGTCTGCGGACCGCATTCACGAACTGATCGGTGACAAGGTAATCCATATGGCGGCTGAAGATTATCTTGATCTGCCTGACCGGATTGACATTGAGCAGCGCGTTGACATGCCACCGAAGGCGTTGGCTGATTACAAGGCATTCGAGCGTACGATGCTCGCCCAACTAGAAGACGAAGTGGTCGAGGCGACAACTGCGGCGGTGCTGGCCAACAAGCTGCTCCAATGGTCGAACGGCGCAATGTACACCGACGAGAACAAAAACTGGTCAGAGACGCACAAAGCTAAGCTGGACGCGCTTGCGGATATTGTTGACGACAACGAGGGCGAAAACATCCTCGTTGCGTACAACTACAAAAGCGATCTTGAGAGATTGCTTGCGCGCTTTCCGCAGGCGCGTGTCTTGGATAAGCAACAAGATACGATTGACGCTTGGAACCGTGGGGAAATCCAAATGCTGCTGGCCCATCCGGCTTCGGCTGGCCACGGGCTAAACTTGCAGCGCGGTGGGGCCTTATGCGTTTGGTTTGGGCTGAACTGGTCTCTTGAGTATTACCAGCAATTCAACGCAAGATTGCACCGGCAAGGACAAACCCGGCCAGTGCGCATCGTGCATGTTGTGTGTAAGGACACAATTGACGAGAGGGTGCTTGGTGTTTTGCGAGACAAGGACGCCGTGCAGGGCGCGTTGTTAAACGCTCTTAAGCCCTAACCATCTGTTCCCATCTCCCCTGCCAGAGCCAAGTAACCGCAGGCGTCAACAAAGCTGTCGAGGTGCGGGCCGTTTGCAAGGCGCGCGATCTTCATCAGCGCCATCATGTTAGCGGCGTCAACGGGCGTGATTATTACTTCGTGCTCAAGGTATGCGGCCCACAGATCGCCAATGCGCTTGAAGCTATCTTCTGGCGGGCCGTAGTGGTCTTGGCGGTCGCCGTTGATCAAGCCGTCGGCAGTTTTCAGGATTTCAGATCGCTTCATTTGCTATCTCCTTCAGCAGCGGGCGACGGAACCGCACTAACGTCGCCCGCTGCGTCAACCGCGCCCAGGGAGGATGAGGCGCGGTGTCTGCGTGTAAATCGAATGAGGGCCATGCGGCAGATGTCACTAACCGTCTTGCCCTCGGCTTTAGCTGCTTCAGTCCACGCCGCCCGTTCTGCCGGGGTGGCGCGAAACTGCATGATCTCTGAGCGTGTATCCATATCCATGACGCCCAACTTATCCGGCTGTCTGTCATTACACAAGAGAAAATATGATGTTGACATGCGTACCGTGAAGGGTTTAGCTCTGTCATTACACAACGAGGAGATAGCAATGAACTACCTTGAAAGCATCATCGGCGTTTGCTTCATCGCCGTCATCGTAATCGTCCCTTTAGCCGTGGGAGGTATGTGATGCACACCGACAGGGATCACGTCTTCCACGATAAGGAGGAGGCCGAGGCTTTTGCTGATGACATCAGGGCAAAACGCTACACTGAGATGCCGCATGCGGACGTTTACGTCCTCGGACCGTTCAAGCGCGACGACGACACGTTCGTCGTCAATGTGGAGATTTTCAAATGACCGAAGCGCAACGTAAAAAGCTTGCTCAACAGCGAAGCAGAGAAGAAGCCGCCACAGAGGCCATGCTTGAAGCCATGCGCTGCCTTGGCTTTGAGGCTGTCTGTCAGACCTTTGCAGGGCATGTTCTTGGGCGGCCTGACGTAACACCTACGCAGGTGCATGACGAGCTTCAACGGCTGGCCCGCTGCGCGTGGGCAGAGATACCGGCGGGGGAAGTATGATCAACGGTAATCGCGCTCGTGTGGAGAAGCTGACCATGCAAGGCTGGTCGGCATCCGAGATCGGTAAAGAGCTTGGTATATCCGCAAACACAGTCTATTCGCACCGGTACTCAGCGCGGCAAAGGCAACGCGATCCAATGCCAGAGACGCCGATCGAGCTGAGAGAGTACTGGAGGTTCAAACAAACAAAGGAAGAGTGAGGGACTTTTGTGGGTCGGGCGTCTGAACGTGGCGCATTCTGGTAGCACAACCAACACCTAAACCACTCTCGGCGGCTCCAAGGTTGAGTTGCTCCCGACCCACAACATCGAAATACCAAGCTGGGAGGCTTGGCGCAAGGACGCGGAACACCGGGAAATGATGCTGGAAGCCCTAAGGGGATTGGGTTTCGAAGCCGCATTTGAAACATTCGTTGGCCATATCCTTGGCCGCCCCGACGCTACACCAGAGCAAAAGCATGATGCGTTGCAACGCGCTGCGCGCGATGCGGCACATTGAGAAGGATGCCGAAAATGACTAACCTGACACCGGAAGCCGTGAAGGCGGCGCTTGGCAAGCTCGCCATTCCACAAGGAAAGTTCATCGCATGTGACTGCGAGGACGACAACTGTTTTCATGATAGGCACAACAGCGCAATGAATGACCTGCACTTTTATGCCCCAGACATCGCCCGCGAATACCTGCGCCTCAAGGAAGTGGAGAAGGCTGGGGAGGCGCTGGCGGAAGCCGCAGGACTGGCCGGAAGCATAGCCAACGATGCGTTCGCCGCTGGCAGTGAGGAACGCGAGGGAGGATCAGCTAGACGGCAAGGCAAATTCGCAGACCGTTACGGGGAAAGAGTTGACTCAATTCGCACTGCCCTTGCCGCCTTCCGCGCAGCCGTGGAGGGGAAATGATGGACGCTATCGGGCAAAGACTTCACGAACTGCGGACACGCGCTCGCCTAAGCCTCGACGATTTGGCTCATGCGGCGGGCATGAGTAAATCAGGCGTGTGGGAGATAGAGGCCAACCGAAACGACCCGCGACTGTCCACGATCCGCAAGCTGGCGCGGGCTTTGGGTGTCGATGTTTACCAGCTTTTGTCAGAAGACGATTTGTCACCATCTTTGAGCACAGTTGAATTGCGCGTTCTTCACGCGGTTCGCAACGCCATGGAGGGCCGGTAATGTTCCACCGCCCCAACCCATCCCCTGACCGCCCTGATGGCGAAGGTGGAAAACTGATGGAACTTCTCGCCCTTAATTTTCTGGGGGGGAACTGCCATGATCAGGCTCTCTTGTTGGTGCGGTCTCACTGATCGCGTTCCATCCTACATGGATGGCGTCTGCTACCCGGAAGGGCGCAGAGCAGACCGCACCAACAAGAGAGCCTTCAACTGAATGGAGAAATGCCATGATCGCAATGGAGGAAGACCAATGACCGACAACACCTATGAGAACGAAAGCCACCACACTCCCGAGAGCCGAGACCGTGACGCGCGGTTGGTGGGGCATGAACCAAAAGGTGAGACTATGACAGACGATCCTAAGTGCGAACCGGGTTGCATTTCATATTATGGCGGCGAAAAGAAGCACCACAGAGACTGCCCCTATTACCCCGAGAGCCTGACCAAACTGAATGCCGACCGCATCGAAGCCCTCCTTGCAGAGCGTGACGCGCTGGAAGCCGAGAACGAGCGGTGGAGGGATGTGGCAAAATGGTATGATGACACCGTAGAGAAGCATGTCACACCCACAGGCAAACCCGCTAGGATTTCCGATAAGAACGGCGTCTGGCATGATGGGCCAGCGGCGGAAATGGCCAGTAAAATACTGCGCGGATTGCAAGACGTGTTACGCGCCGCGCTGAAAGGAGACAGCCATGACTGAAGCCGAAATCATGAAACTTGCGGTTTTTGAGGGGGCATTCATCCTGTTCACTGTCGCATGTGCGGCACTCAACCTATGGGGGTTGTTCGCGGGGCTTGCGCTGCTTTGCTTGCTGGCACCGCTGTGGATTCTGGTTTTGCTGTCTACGCCCACTTCCCTGAAAGGAGACAGCCATGACTAATGACGCACCGGAACGGATTTGGCTACAAGACGATGGTGATTATTCTAAAGCGCGCTTGGCTGGCGACGATCTGACGTGGTGTGAAGATCAGATCAATGACGCCGACACGGAGTACGTCCGCGCCGACATACACGCCGAGGCCATCGAAGCAATCCGCACCCCATCCCCCACACCCACGACCCCGGTGACGGTGCAGGAGGCAGCGAGGGTTTTGTTGAACGTGCTTCATGGCTGGGATGATGGAACAGGCAACAGGGATGAGTGGTTGAAGCTGATGTTAGCTGCTGCTTTTGGCGCTCAGGCATTCACAGTGACCCCTCTGCATGATGCCAAAGTTCTTGCTATGTTGCGGGCGTTCCTAACCGCTGCGGTTGACGATAGTGACCCAGACCTTGATTGGCTGCGCGGCTGCAACAAGGTCCGCGCCCTCGCAGAACTGAAAGGAGACAGCCATGACTGACGCACCAAACAGACATAACGATACTGGTCGCAATAAAATATTGATCGGGGCCGTCAGGAAACTAGATGAAATCATCAATCGCCATGATCCCGAAATCGACGTTACAGTTAATGCCGGCGTGTGGAACGCGCTTGATCAGTTATGCCACAGTTTAGAAACAGCCGCCGAACGGCGGGGCTATGAGCGGGGGATTGAGGCTGCAATCCGCGCCTTCGCAGAACAGGGCAACCCTTCCACCCCGCCGCGCGATGGTGTAGAGTAGGGGCGGCGCGGTATGGCACGTAAGGTATTGTTGTGGTGATGGCGGGGAACTCGCTGTCAGGTTAACCAGCACCGGGACCGCCGCGCTCTACCCACAAAAAAAGCCCCGCTCACCGGGGCAGAGGCAAGCGGGGCGGTTAGTTTTACATGGTCTTCACATGTGTGGGAACATCGTTGACATGCTAACACGCCGCTAGATGTTGCACCTGAAAGCCGGTGCCGCTAGGGTTAGGCTACATCAAGGAGATAGATCATGGCAACAGCTAAAAAAACCGTGAAAAACCCTGACACAACAGCTGAACAAGCTATGCTGGACAAATTGTCCACCGTTGGTGGCAGTCACGCTCAATGGGATGCAGCCTGGCAGGCCTACAAAAACGCGGCAGGCATCAAATGAACGTCGCAGATCGGGAACTTGTGGCCACGCTGCGCACCATTCACCGCGTTGAAAACCCACGCGCTGTAGATCGGCTGTGTCGTGAAGCCGCTGATCGCATTGAACAGCTTTCGGCCCCGGAGCCGAAGCGCCGGGGCCGCCCGCCGAAGGTTATTCCCGGCGTTACTCTTGACCAGTAGGACCGCCCAGCGCGGCCAGCGGGCTGTATGTAGCCACCCGGCCAGAGAACGGTAGATATTCAGGCGCACCCAGCAACTGGTTGCGCAAGTACATCTGGCCGAGAGGGTCTTGCGCAGCAGCCCGCTGCGCAGGGCGAGCCATACGGGCAAGAAATGCCATAAGAGCGCTGGTGCCGCCGCCACCCCCGATGGTGGCCATCGTCTCTGCGGTTTGACCAGCAGCGACTTCAGGAACGGCGCGCACGCCACCTGCACTGACCGCAGGCGCGGTGCGCAGGATTTGCTCGCCAGAGCGAGCCAAGTCCCCAAACAGCCCACGCTCGCCAGCAACGTATTGCGTGCCGCCCTGCTGCCGCAGCGCTTGTGCTAGAGCCTGTGGGCTGATCGTGTTTTCCAAGCCAGCTTCACCAGCGCGGGTTGCAGCAGTCTGGAACGCCAAGAAATCGCGCCATTGTTGCCGTGCAGTGTTTAACAGCGCTATGGCCTCTGCGTCTCCTGCATTGCGCAGGCTGGCATCAATGACGCCATCTAGTTCTCGCAAGAGCGCAACAGACGCCTGCTGTGTGGCCGCATCCTGAGTTGTTGCCGCAGTTCGACTAAGCTGGCTGCGGAAGCGCATCAATTCTTGTGGTGTGATCTGCCTGCCACCGCTGATCGCATCATCAAAGTATTGGACAAAATCATCAATTAGCCCAATCCGCGCGCCAGATTGAACGCCGCGCCCCCATTCGGTGGCAATATCTCGAAGCCGCGTTACGATTTGCGTCGGGTCGCTTGCTGGAGATGTGCTGGTCGGATCAACGCGCAGGCGAGACGTGACATCATCAAACATGTCGCCAATGCGGCTCTGCTCCCTCCGCAGCACGGCTCCGATGTCATCACCGGGCTGACCACCAAACGAGCGTAAAATAGACGACGTGAAGCGCTGAAGTTGGTCCGGCGATGCAGTCAGGGAGTCTTCAAGCATTTGCAATTCTGGAGACCCAACCACTTGGCCAGATTGAAGCGGAATGCCCTGCTGTTCCAGCAAGGCGGCGCGTTCCAAGCGCTGGGGGCTGACGCCGCCATACGGTGAAACCAAGCGCTGCCCAGTTGCCAGAAGGCCCGGCGCAAGAATGCTGCCGCTAATGCGTCCTGCAAGCTGCGCGCCCTCACTGCCGCCAAGCGCTTCAACGCCGCGCTCGCCCAGTTCTGCGCCCACGGTCGGGGCGACAAGACCATAAATGGTTCGGCTCAGTGCGCCGCCGGGCGTCATGAGCATGCCCGGCGCAAATTCGGTTGCGGTCTGCACCAACTCGCCAGTGGTTGTGGCGGGTTCATAGTCCATCAGTCCCGGCGCGGCCTGCTCAACTGCGCCCGTGAACGTCTGCCCCTGCGGCGCGAACGGGGAGACCATGTCAATGGCCCGCTGGGCCTCCTGCATGTAGAACTCGGTTGGCAGATCGCGTCCGGTGAAATACTCGTATGCTGGTTCCACTAGGCGCCCAGCTTGCCTTGCAAGAAAGCCTGTAGCTTGGCCGGGTAGATCAAGCGCGCTAGCAACTCCACGCGGTAAGCCGGATGCCGCCGCCATACCGACATCCTGTGCAAGGCTAGGCTGGCCAGCTTGTTGCTGCGCCAGCATCGTATTGACCGCCTGTGCAGCCGCCTCCGGCGTAGGGGCCTCCACCTCATAGGTGTGCCCGTCTGAGCCGAGAACTTCGTATCTCGCCATCAGTCAATCCTTCTAATAACTACGGTCTCGCCACTTGTGGCAAGAGGTTCGCCAGCCGGAGCGGGTGCCCCTTCAAAAGATGTTTGCGAATGCGGCAGCGGACGCCCTTCAGCACGCGCCAGCGCGTTCTCATAGACACGAAGCACTTCTGAGATTGCTTGGCGATATTCCTCTGGCGTCACAAACCGATTAGTCAGGCGCTGGCGGGCTGCAAGCGCTCGCTCACCTTCGATTTGAGTGATCTGACCGCCGCCGCGCAGTGAGTTGAATGCCGCCAAAAATTCTTGGCCAGTGATCTGGCGCACAATGCCGAGAAGCGCTGCGCCCTCCGGACCAATAGCAAGAGATGCCGACATCCTTTGACCCGGACCCAATGTCGGGTCAGTCGGGTCAAGCGCGCCCTGATATTGGCCAAGGATATTATTCAAAACTGCGTCTGGTGTATCAGAAAGGCGCTGCAACAAAGCCATTTGATTTCTTGCCGATACGGCAGCATCTTCGCTCTCAATGGCCTGAATTGCGGCCTCCTCGCCACGCTCGCGGGCAGCCTCAAGTTCATCATACGCAGCATTAAGCTGTGCTTGAATGGCGCTTGTGTTGCCCTCGGCGGCTGCGACCGCATTCAACTGATTGGTCAGTGCCTCAATGCGCTGCATAATACCCTGAACATCTCCAGTCTCTGCCGGAGCGGGCTGTTCAACTGCGGGCACGTCTGTTTCAGCCGGAGCCGCTTCCGGCTCACCAGTGTGAGGTTGAATGATGTTGCCCTGCGCATCCATTTCAACTCCAACTGGCGGGCGCGCCTCTTGCGCACCTCCCGATGGCGTCACGCTCGGGGTCTCGTAGCCCTCAACAGGCGGAAGCGTAGTACCAGTTGCGGTCGGCTGCACAATTCCATCAGTCGGGATCGCCCCACCAGTCGGAACAATGCCGGCACCACCGCCAGCCACCATCGCTTCCATCTGCGCATACATGGCCTCAAGGCCGCTAGTGTCTTGCCCGTAGGCTCGGCTGAGATTGATTTGACGACGCAACTCTCCCAGCGCGGCAAGACCCTGCACCTGGTTCTGGAAGATACCTTGCGCCCGCAGCCGCTCGCGCTCACGGGCCTGCTCAAAGCCGCCCAGCGCTTGGGTAAAGTAGTCGCTGTCCCGGCCTTCCAGAGAAGCCGCCGCGTCGCGCAGCGCCGAGAAGCCCAGCAGCATGCGCTGGTTGCGAGACAGACCAGAAAACGGATCAGTCGCGCCACCCACTTGGGGCGCTTCCTGATAGCCGCTGAACAGGTTGCCGAGACCTTGGCCGATCCGGCTCAGGAAGCCGGGCTGCTGCGGTGCGTTGGGGTCCATCGTCATGTCGCTGTCCTTACCTGAATGCCGCGAAGCCCTGCCCCAGCGACCCCAGAGCCGCCAGAGTGCCCGAGAAGCCGGGCCGCTCACTGGTCGTGGCCGTCTGGCCGATCATGCCGGACCCAAGACCGCCTGCGCCGACCATCGCGCCAAGCTGGGTCAGCGGATACTGCTGTTCACGCAGGAACTCGTTGTAGGCCGCTTCCAGCGCCGCCTGATCGGTCGTCTGCTGGAGCGCCCCAAGCTGCTGCATGCCCGCCGCCGCTTGGCCCGCTGCGCCCTGCCCCATCTGAAGCTGGGCCATCGTGGCGGCCTGCGCCTCGTTGTAGCCCTGACGCATCAGGTTGGCGATGAGTTCGTCCTGCGCGACCTGATAGGCCGCCTCGCGCTCGGCTTCGTAGACGCCCCGGCGTACATTGCCGAACGCGCCAGCGCGGGCGATGTCGGCCTGTTCCTGCGTCCGAGCGATCTCACGCTCACGCGCCATCCGGGCCAGCGCAGGGTCCATCACGTTGGCCGTGTAGGACGACAGGTTGGCCTCGTTCATCGCCTGATAGTCGGCGGGCGTCATGCTGGAGAGCGCGCCGATCTGCTCGTAGTACGGCTGCGCGGCCATCGACATTTCGCTGACCGGGGCGACGAACTCGCCGCCATATGCTTGGAACGGCGTCTCGCCGACCTGCGTGGCCGCCGGAAAAACCGACCCAGTGTAATAGTCTTCCAGAAACTGCGGCACGGTGGCCGTGGTTGTCTGCGTCGTAGAGCGCCCGGAACCCATTTTATATCTCCATCTCGTAGGTCCGTGAGACCTCTTTGAACTTGCACTTGGATGCGTGCTTGATCCACCCAAGCCGCCCCTCGGCGTCGATTGCGTCACACCCCAGCGCCTGTGCGGCTTCAACCAGAGTGGCCAGCGCGCCCTCAATCCACACCTTCATGTCGCTGCCTGCGATATGTGTGATGCGGAGGACGCTGCGGCGAGGGTGCTTGAGGATCGTGGTCAGTATGACCGCCTTCAGCTTGTCCTCGACCTTGACCGCCCAGAGTTGTTGGCCTCGGGCCTCAAGGTCATGTTTTAGGTCGTCCATCCCGATGCTGTTTGCCACGCGGCGCTGCGACCTACGAAGAAGGGGCGCGATCTGTGGCCAAGCGTCATCGATCAGAGTATGATGAACGAGATGCACGTTGACTGTCATATTATTCTTTTTCTCCCGTGATGTCACCCATGCAGCCTTGTGATGGCCAGCGTGGATGCAGGGGTGGCCGGACAGAACGCGGTGGCCGCGAAAGACTTCAGACTGCCAGTCGTGCTGTCCACCGCCCACATCGCTTCCAGATAGTCCCCAGCACTGACCGTAATCAGCGCAGTCCGGCTGACCACCAGCGTCGCGCCGTTTTGGTGCAGCGCGTTCTTCATGGTCGATCCAGTGGCGTCGGTGCCGTTGATGCGCGGCCAGAAATAGAAGTTCACCGTCGAGGAGGATGTCGATGAAATTTGCGCGGAGAAGGAAACCAGATATTCGCCCGCCTCTTCAAAGACGATCCGCGAAGACGGCGTTCCGAGAGAAATGCCGTCTGCTACATCAAGCGTATACGTCAATGCGTACGCAGTATTGGCCGCTGCGGCGGTGACATCCGACGAGATGGTCGCCACGGCGTGGCCGTCCTCCAGAACGATCTGCCGCCACTCGTTGTTTTTGCTGACCACCGGGTAGCCGTTCGCGGCATCCCACAGCAGGATGCCGTCCTCGGTCGCCACGTCGCTGTCCGACTTGTAGACAAGCTGCACCAGTTGGCGCGTCAGAGAGCGCACCAACTGGCCCGCCCATGCCTTCCAGTCTGCGCCGCTCGGCGAGGGTAGCTGCGGCGCGCTCATCTGCGGCCTGCTTCGGTTACGTCAACGCGCGGGATGCCGAACCGCCACGCGGTCAGCGTGTTGCCCGTCACGCGCATTCGGGCCTGACGGCCCGCGAAGCGCACACTGGTCGGATTGGACATATCGTACGGGCCGAAGCTGCTCTCGGTGCCGTTGGGATACAGACGGGTCTTGAAAGTAATGGTTACGTCGCCCTGTGTCCGCTCGTCGGGTATCAATTTTCGAACATTCAGGATGCGGTCGCCGCTGCCAATCGATGCCGGGCCACTCTCGGCGTAGACCTCTGCGCCGCCGTAATTGAAGCCCGTTTCGTGGTCGTACACGTTGCCGCTGTCGTCGGCGTAGATCGGCGCGCGGAAGACGCCACGGTCGATGCCACAGGTGCGCGTCATCTTGCCCAGCAGCCAGTGACCTTCCTTGTAGTCATAGGCGACGTAGCTGTCGATTTCCTCGGACGACGACGAGCAGTAGAACCACCAGACCTCGCCGTTCTGGCCGTTCTGGACGGCCCACGTCTTGCTGATCTGGGCGGTGTTGATGTCCAAGAAGACGGCGTCGCTGACCTCGCAGGGCAGTTGCTGGACGGTCTGGCCGTCGAAGCGGAAGAAGTTCTTGCCGCCCATCCAGAAGACGCCCGCGTCGGTCGAGACGATGGCCTTGCGGGCAATCAGGCCGCAGGACGATCCGACGCGCTCAAACTGGTGGACGAAAGGCGGGCCGACATAGACCGACCGATGTGCGTCCGTGTCGGTGACGATCAGCGACTGGCCGTTCGCCCGCACGCCCGCCATGATCTGGCCGGAGGTTTGCAGGATTTGGCTGCCCGCCTGATTGGTGGCGGCGGCGGTCCACGTGGTGTTGTCTTCCTGATCGCACCAGTCCACCCGGCGCGGATCGCCGTCTGCGCCCAGCGCG
>Ga0075476_10000656_pt1 | contig 15465 bp, 34 predicted proteins | sample DEB08_DNA_5_FD_76339 | JGI IMG/M metagenome (GOLD analysis project Ga0075476, IMG submission 76339) | Aqueous microbial communities from the Delaware River and Bay under freshwater to marine salinity gradient to study organic matter... | ecosystem: Environmental > Aquatic > Marine > Coastal ...
CGATGCGGCTAGTATTAACTACAACTGGGCAGATCAAGACGGTTCTGTTGTAACTCTGAACGGTACAGATGCGTTTATGAACGCTACCTCCAACACTTACATCATGTACTGCTTCCACAGCGTTGAAGGCTTCAGCAAGTTTGGCAGTTACGAAGGCGGGTCAGATGCTTTTGTCTACACAGGCTTTAGACCCGCAATGATTATTTGTAAAAACATCGACTCAGGTACAGCCAAATGGGGCGTGAAAGACAGCACCAGAAGCACCATCAATCCAACACGAAACACTTTGTATCCGAATGACAGTTTAACTGAGTACACAGGTACTCTGCACGATGTGGATTTTCTGTCAAACGGATTTAAACTGCGAAACGCAGATGCTGTATGGGATGGGTCAGGAACATACATCTACATGGCCTTTGCCGAAAACCCATTTAAGTACAGCAACGCTCGCTGATAGGAGATAGAAACAATGTGGACTTACTTAGGAAGAGTCATCAAACAAGGCAGGGCGTGGACTGACGCTGAAGGTGTACAGCACCCTGCACAGTGGAATCGTTGGACAGACGAGGAGAAGGCCGCTAAAGGTCTGGTGTGGAATCAGGACTTACAGCCTGTACCGTTCGACAATCGCTTCTACTGGAGTGCAGGAGTTCCAAAGGCACTGGATGATGTCAACGCAGTAGACGAGGACGGCAATCCTGTACTGGATGAAGACGGTGTTCAGGTTGTCACTAAAGGACTCAAGAGCAATGCTATCGCACAGACAAAAGTGACTGCTAGCGGCTTGCTTGCTCCGACTGATTGGATGGTTATCAAGGCGGCGGAGGTATCTGGATACACTGTCCCTGCTGATATCACAACCTATCGTGCGGCAGTGCGTACAGCATCGAATACCATCGAAACTGCGATCACAGGCGCGGCTGACCACGCAGCGTTCATGGCGTTGTATAATGCGCCAGTAGATGCCGACGGTAATCCTACCGGAAACGCACCAATCAATGACTGGCCTGATGAGGTTTAACAATGGACAAGCGCACAGTGTCTTCAGCGCATAAGCGCATCGATAGTATTGAGGTACGCCTGGAGGCGCACGAAGCTGTGTGCGGTGAGCGCTGGAAGGAAACCATCCTCCGCATTAAGCGCATCGAAGGCGTGATGATTGCTGCAGCAGGGAGCATCATAGCCATGCTTGTTGCGATTCTGATGAAGGTGACCTAGATGTTAGCGGAGATCGGCCTGGCAATTAGCGCAATCAAGGCAGCCAATGAAGCCATAGGCGCGATCAAAGAGATGTGTGGCAACATCCAGTCTGTTGGTCAGATGGGTGGTGAGCTAACCAAGCTAGCGGATTCAAAAGAGCAGATTGAGAAGAAAGCAAAGGATGGTGATATGGATGCCTTCTTTGCGCTAGAAGATATCCGCAACAAAGAAGCTGAGATCAAACAGATGTTTATCTACCAGGGTCGCGCAGGACTTTGGGATGACTATCAGAAGTTCATGGAAAATCGCAAGGCTCTAAAGAAGAAAGAGATTGAGCGTGAACAGGCTCGCAAACTGGCTAAGAAAAAGGCCATACAGAATGGATTTCTTTATACTGCTGTCGGCATTGCTGTTCTCGGTGTGGTGGGCGGGGCCGTGGCCCTTTTACTTTGGCTTATATCTTTACGGGGCAGGTAACTGATGGCTTACTTTAGGCGAGAGATCAACAGCCCTGACGCCATGCTTGAGATTGGACAGCAGCGCGATTCATCTGCGCAACTGCTGCACTTCTTTGGATTCAATCCTGCTGTCAGCACAACATACGAAACAATCTGGAACAACGGCGGTGGTCAGTACGTTTACCCTAGCCAGGCGCTGACCATGAGCTGCGTCTCTACGTCTGCCGACGATACTCAAACAATCCTGATCTCTGGCCTGGATGAGGATTACGAGGAAATCTACGATATTGTGCAGCTCAGCGGCACAACTCCGGTGACGACAACAAATCAGTTTTACCGAATCAACGCAGCCAGGACATTAGCAGGAGTCAACGTTGGCGCAATATCCATCAGCAACTCTGGGACCGTATACGCTTATATCGGTCCTGACCTAGGGACTCACCAAACAACTTTCTACACGGTCCCTGCCGGGCGATCCCTATATATACACCAAGTCACATTCAACTCTGGGACGGTCAACCCAAACAAGTATATGACTGCGCGAGGATCAATCATCAGCAGCACTGGCGTAGAGAACAGGTTCTGGCAATCTACTTTCCAACAGGACGTATACTTTAATCTGCGAGTGCCATTCATTGTGCGTGAAAAGACAGACTTCTTGATTGAAGCGAAGAGCAGCAGCGGTGAAAACGAATTGTCCATATACATGGGCGCTGTACTATTGGAGGACTATGTATGACGGAGCTAGAAAAGTATGACAAGAACGGGAATGGCGTTCTCGATCCGGATGAGCTTGCTGTTATTGAACTGGAGGATCGCCGCCGTAAGATGGAAGATGAGGATGCGCAGCGTGATTCGATCAGGAAGATGGCGTGGTTCGCGCTATTTGGCCTACTGCTGTATCCCTTTGGTATTTTTCTATGTGATCTATTTGGACTTGCTACAGCGGCGGGATTGATCGCTGACATAGCTCCCACTTATTTCGCCTCAATCGCTGTCCTTGTATCCGCTTTCTTTGGCAGTACAGCAATCGCATCGAAGAAGGCTAGCTAATGGAATTCGTAGCCGCACTGATTTTAGCGGTCTTGGCTATTTGGGGAATTATGAATATTCCGCCAAAGGATGACTGATGAAAGTCTGCGAGTACGTCTTTAAAGAGGGGATGTACCACACAGGATGCGGATCAAAGTTATTATTTCGGCCTGTCGTCAAGTGCGACAAATGTGGTCGGAAGACAAGGGAGAAGACCAATGATACAAGCATTGATAGGACCAGTAACCGGACTGCTTGATAAGTTCGTCGAAGATAAGGATGCCAAAAATGCAATGGCTCACGAGATTGCAACGATGGCTGAGAAGGCTGCACATGAAGCAGCTATGGCTCAAGTTGAAGTCAACAAGGCAGAAGCCCAGCATCGATCAATCTTCGTCGCAGGATGGAGACCATTCATCGGATGGGTCTGCGGAATCGCGCTGGCATATCACTTTGTGCTTGCTCCATTCATTGTATTTGGAGTTGCTTGGTTTGGTGCAGAAATACCTGAGTTACCTGCGTTCGATATGGACTCGCTGATGACTGTACTTCTCGGTATGCTGGGGCTTGGTGGTATGCGATCTTTTGAGAAAGCAAAGGGGTTAACGAAGTAAGTGAGGTATATGGATATGGACGTAGATAAACTGAAAGATCAGCTGATACTACACGAAGGACTGGAGCTAAAGAGTTACCAATGCAGTGCAGGATTCATAACGCTCGGGGTCGGGCGCAACGTAGAAGAGTTAGGCATCACCGAAGACGAAGCCAGGTACCTCCTGGACAACGACATCCTGCGAGTGACGAAGGAACTGGACAACAACCTCCCGTGGTGGAGAGACATGAGCGAAGTTAGGCAGCGCATCTTTGTTGATATGGTTTTTAACCTGGGCATCAGTCGATTCCTAAATTTCAAGAACATGATCGCAGCTGCTGAAGAACAGAATTGGGAAGAGTGCGCAGCGCAAATGTTAGATTCTAGGTGGGCAGACCAGGTAGGGCAGCGAGCTACACGCCTGGCTACAGCAATGGTTGAGGATAGCCTGGAGATCTGATATGCCGAAGCAGCTGCATGAAAGTTTAATGCGTCGAGCATCGAAGATGGGTCTCAAAGGCGAGCGCAAAAAAGCGTATGTCTATGGGACCTTGCAGAAAGTGGAGAAGCAGGGGAAGAAGTAATGCGTGGACTGTACGACAACATCAACGCCAGGAAAAAGGCTGGGACATCCAGGCCAAAGAGCAAGTCAACGATCAGTGACAAGACTTATTCGTTGATGAAGCGCAAAGCTGGTGGATTTAAGGCCAAGAAAGATGGCTAAGTCTCCAGCTTGGCAGCGCAAGGAAGGCAAGAATCCCAAGGGCGGACTCAATGCCAAGGGCCGGGCGTCTTATAAGGGCGGAACTTTGAAGGCCCCAGTAAAGTCTGGCGACAATCCTCGACGCGCTAGCTTCCTGGCTAGGATGGGCGGCATGCCTGGACCGGAACGCGATAGCAAAGGCGAACCAACCAGGCTGCTGCTATCGCTTCGTGCCTGGGGAGCAAGCAGCAAAGCTGACGCCAAGAAGAAGGCAGCAGCAATCTCTAATCGAAACAAATCGAAGGCATAAAAAAGGGCAGCCGCGAGGGAACACAGCTGCCCAGGTCCTTCGGGGTGAAGGATGAATAGCGATGAGCTACTCGGATTTCATTTTACCCCCAACCCTAAATCTAGGGCTACGACTAAATTTACTTTTCGACCTGGTGTATCTCTTGTTCAATTCGTTTTCACTCTTCAAAGATTTACACCATTGCCTGATCGTGTCAGCCATTGACCCAGCGCTCACGAGAAATCTCCTGATCTCGCAGCAGGTGCAGCTTGCTGCTCTGGTTGATTCACATGCAGCTTTGGCCGTCCGACAATCTTCCAGTTCCGATAGTCATCCCCAGCTTTTTCCTGGATCGTAACCTGCAGCTCGATGCCAGCAGCAAGCATCTGCTTGTGGATGTTAGCAACGACTGCTTCCTGGTCGGCAGTCATTGGCACCGGGCGGTTAGCCTGGTCGTCCCAACCGTTGTTGAACTGGAGGAATCCGCTCAGCCTGTACTCTTTGGCTGGGAGGATCGTTTCTTTGAATGTAACTGTTGCGTTACCGAGTTGTGGTTTTGCCATTGTGGTTCTCCTTAGAATGGAATCTCTTCGTCTGATATACCTGCTTTCTTTTTGAGATCTGCAAGTACATCTGCTGGGTTTGGATCAGGCTCGCTGCCTGTTGTAACCGCTGGTTGCGGATGGTTCTCCAGGAAAGTCTTGCGCTCCTTCCACGCTGACAGTAGATCCTGGTACAGCGCATTGTCCTGGACCGCCAGGGTCTGCAGCTGATCGTCGTTCTCTTCTGCCCAGGCGCGCAGCTGACCTTCAGTGCTGAACACTTTGATCTTATCTTTTCCTGCCTTACAGAAACCAGGCCAGTCATGTTTTGGCTTTGCTGTTTGCGCAGCCTTTACGACTTTGTTCGCAGTTTCCCAGCCGCTCTCAGGCTTCGCAGCATCGTCATCTTCCTGGGCAATACCCAAGGCTGCAGCGAGAGCATAGCGTCGAGCGTAGGTAATCACGCTACCAGCTTGCTGCGCTGCTGACATCCTGGCTGCAGTCTCCATCGGCAGCTGCGTCTCTGACATCACCCATTGTCCTGATGAGTGCAGCAGCATGGTCGATACAGTTACGCCAGTGCTTGAATGACCAGGCATCTGGATGACAGACAAGCCATGCTTTTTAAGCAGCGGTCTCACCTCATGCAAGATTGCAGCAAGATCTGCGTACTTGTAGTTGTGGCCATCTTTATCCTTAGCCACGTTGTTGACTTCGCCCTGGAACGCGCTCAATGCAGCTCCAAGCTCAGTCAAGTTTTCTGATGTTTGCATCATAAATTCCCCTCTTTTGTTTCCAATAGATTTGGTGAACGCGCTCCCTCGATATACCTAAACTTTTGGCAATCGATGTAGCTGTTTCGCCAGCGTCTTTCCGCCGCACTATTTCTTTTCTCCTGGCATAAATCTTTTCCCATTGCTCTGGAGTGTGCTGATCTTGCCAAGTTTTATTTTTCTCACCAAAGTTGACTATCACCTGAAAATCCTTCGTGCTTCTTCAAGGTAGCCAGGCGGCTCCTTCCAGGCCAGGTCGTCAAAGTTAGGCACTACCCATTCAAGCAGCTCCTCTTTAGTTTCCGAAGCCTTGAGCATCTTCTCAGTCAGCTTATGCATGCGTGAGGTCTCAGCAACGATTTGCTCCAGGTACTCAGGCTGCAGCTGCTCGCAGTTTTTCTCGCTCAGGATTGTGTAGTCGTTCCCGTTCGAGTAAAGCAGCCAGACAGGTTTCTTACCGTTGATCCACCAGCCGCCAGCAACCTGGTACACGTTGTTCATATCGAACATGCCTGATAGATCTTTCGGCAGCGACGCCTCAGAGAATCCTTTCTTTGTCCTGGTGTTGCGCTTCGGCCACTTGGTCTTGAGATCTCCGCAGCCTACATAGTCAGGCTTGTTGAAGTGTTCAACCTGGTTACCAGGCAAGCATCCTTTGAGATCGGTCTCACCAAACACACTGTCGGCCTGACTCATCGCTTCACGCAAACCTTCAACGCTGCAGCGTATGACATCGACCAGCTTGCCCTGGCAGTTACTCCAGTCTTCCGCATCAACGCCGTTGTCCCAATCCCTGGGTTCGTACTCCATGTACTTCTGCAGCGCCAGGTCAAAGACAAAACCTGGGTCCTTATTCTGCAGCAGTATCTTGTCACACGCATCCTGGACTACGATTCCTGCAAACATTTTTGCGCTGCTTGATTTATTCATCGACTGATCTAGACGCAAGATGGTCTGTAACGCATCCTCGCGGTCATGGTCGGTCGCCCAGTCACTCCGGTATGTATCCCATGCCTTGCGTACCAAAGGCCGTACATGCGCCTTGTCAAAAAGCGTCTTGGCCAATGGCTTGCTGCGCGGGTTGGAGTGGTGCCAGTAGTGGTGCCTGGCTGCCCATTCTGGAGCGCTCATATAATACGATCCCCGCCTTTATCGATCTCTTTCAAGATCTGGTAGATGCGACCCCTGGTGATGCCATGCTTTTTAGCCAGGTACTTTGGCGTTAAGCCATCCAGGTAATCGAAGTAAATGTTCAGGTCTCTCTGCGCATTGCGTCTACCTGTACCCACACTTCCGTGTACCACCCCGGAGTCCTTTCGTAGATCAATCGAATATCCCTCCGATTGTCCAGCGCCTTGTTTAGGTAATACGAAAACACTGCGGACTGACCTCCGTAAAACAAGAAGGCACTTTTCAAAGAAGCCAGGGTTTCCGTAGTCCCCTGGTGCTGCTCTATCGCCGCCTCCATTGCGTACATTTGCTGTTTCCATTGATCTTTCATTCATAAATATTCCTCATTTTCAGTTATGGGATTTCCGATTCTATTACATGTGACCAGAAAAGCAACACTCTATTTCGAGCAGCTGCAAACCTTGACCAAAGTTGCGCCTGGTGTACTGTGGACCGCATGAAACTTGATACCTGGCGGAAGAATAAGGGCCATTCATACCGGGGTCTCGCCACCCTGGTCGGCGCATCGCATGCAAGTGTGGTTCGCAGATGGTGCCAACCGATGGACCACCCGGACTTCAGAATCCCCGGTCCAACCTACATGCTGCGCATCTTTGAGATCTCCCAGGGAGAGGTGCAGCCAAACGACTTTTACCTGGAGCGAGAGTATGGCTAATAGCAGGAACAAGGGCGCAGCCTTTGAACGTGAAGTGGTCAATCTGATTAAGGATTGCCTGGGTTTTGATTGCAAGCGCAACCTGGACCAGACCAGGGAAGGCGGCCATGACCTCCTGGGAGTGCCTGGATGGGCTGTTGAATGTAAACGGTATGCCCAGGTCAAACATGGAGACTTGACCAGGTTCTGGGAGCAGACAGTGGACCAGGCAATTCGAGCTGGCGCTCGGCCTTGCTTGATTGTAAAAGAGGATCGGCAGCCGATCATGGTCTTTGTCGATTGGGATGGACCGGGCAAAGATGCGTATGACTCGTTCGATTTCAATTCGGCTGCGCAGATCAGTTTTGATTTGTGGTGTTCAATCGTGCGAGAAACGCTTGACCCACATTGGAATTAGGATTACGCTCCGCTTCAAGGAAGGCGGGAGCAATGCTAAGCACTATGCTTAGCACTCTTAGCATTTCTATATACTTAGCATAGGCTTAGCTAAGCATGTCTGTGGATAACTTTTTCCCAGCCAGTGACTGTTCCTACCAGTTCGATTGGTTCTGGCATTGGAATCCAGTGGTTAATCTCGTTCGACATCCAGGGCTTGCCGCCAGCTTTGGTGTTGACCGCGACAGTGATGTGCGCGATCTCATTCTCTGATCGGTAGCCGCTGACCTTGACTGCAATAGCCATGTCGCTGATACCCCAGTGTGTAGCCAGGAGAGCTTGTTCGCTGCCTTCATCTGGATATGCCCAGTCTGGCAGCTCAGGGCTGCCAAACCGGATGGTCATGTGATGAGCAAGACAGTTCCAGGGTGCGAACGTCTTGAGGTCATGTTTGATGATGTCGAAGTATCTGCAAAGAAGCTCAGTCCTGGACTCAAGGCTCAGGACGATTGATGAATACATTACAGTTTCTCCAGTAGCGCAGCATTGCGCTCAGTGTTGACCCACATGTAGCGAGTCACATGTTTACCGTTCGGCAGCTTGAGGTCAGCTGCCATGATGTCGATACCCTTTGATCGGATATCATAGATTCGAGCAGCCAGTCGGAAGCAGCCAAACTCTTCGAGTGCTTCCAGGGCTGTGATGATCTTGTGTTCTGCCAGGTACCTGGCGATATCTTTGACTTGACTCATCAGAATGGTACTCCTGTTCCAACTATGTTTCGTAAGTAAAGCAGCGCGACTCCGTATTTTTCTGCGCGCTTGTAGTCTGCCTTGCCTGGGTTCGGTATCCGGTCCAGGTCCATGTTGTCTTCGAGGTCGTGCATCTTGACGACTCGTGCCAACTCATTGCGTCCGCAGCGCTCGATAAACTCATGGTACGGCTCGCCTGGTTCTTTGGTGATCGCTCGCAGCGCGTTCATGATGTCGCTGTCCAGGCCGATACCCAGGGCTTCAGCGATCTCAGTCTCTGTGATGTCGCTGTCTTCCAGGACATCGTGCAGCACACCGACGATGTATCGATTGTCCCAGGTGCCTGGCGCTGCGTTTTTACTCGCAGCTTCAGCGACTCGCATTGGATGGAAGATGTAAGGCGCGCCAGCTTTATCGACCGCGCCCTCGTGGGCCTTGGCTGCAATGGCCAAGGCAATGTCTCGTTTACCTAACATCATGCAACCACCATGAACACAGCGGGGTTGTGCCACTCAGTGTAGGCTTTGAACTTATCCAGGATTTTTACGATGTCGAGTTTGACTCCGAAGTCGTCCAAGATGTCTTTCATCCAAGGGTCTTCCCAGCCGTAATAGTCACCAGCAGTTCCAACCTCGTCTCCACACCAGACCTCGCAGTTCAACGCCAGGTCGCCCTCTCGGCCCCAGTCCGTCATCACTGCTTTTTCGTACCCGGCCTCGACCAGGGCAGCGATAATCTTTGCTCGTTTTTTGATATCCATTACTTTTCCCTCCAGTTAAACCAATCGAATCACTTCGCCAGCTTTGGCTTTGTCGAACATCTTGTCCGCAGCAGCATCATCGCCAGCCATCTTTGCTTCTAACACGCTCTTGTATCCGTAGTCGTAGAACTCCCAGAACCGATCCAAAGTCAACGCTTTCCAGGCGCATGGCTCGCGGAAGCTCGCATCCAACACGCCATACTTGGCAGCGTATTCTTTGGCAGCAGCCATGACGTCATCGCTGTACCGTGGAGTCACGAACACATAGTCACAGTGCGGCTTGTTGAAATCGTAGCCTGGCTTGATCTCGTAGATGTCTTCCATGCCGTTGAAGTTGCCGCACTCGTAGTTGGCAGCCATTGCCTTTGCTGCTGCGTACTCAGCAGGGCGCGGATTCTCAATGTCAATCTTGACGCTGCAGCCACCAGCGTAGTATTCGCTGCGACTCCAGGTCACCTTCAAGCCAAGCTCTTTTTTGAACCGGGCTTTCAACTCTTTGGCAACCATCGCTGCCGGACTCATCGCTTTTTTCATCATGTTTTCTCCTATAACCAGGTTTTCTTATCTCATATTTGACCAGGTTGGTCAATAGCTATTTTGGTTTTAATGCATTGCGAGCGATCCTGGCTGCGACTCGACAATCATCGACAGTGCGCACCAGGTGTGAGAGATGCTCGTCCAGGAACTCAGCGCTGCCATTGTTCTCTTCGTTCCAGGGAAATAAATCAGCTGCTACCAGGTCCAGCTTTTTGATGGACCGATCCAGGGCAGGTAGTGCGGCAGCTACGCGCTTGGCGCGCAGCTCTTTGGCGAAGTCAATCAGATCAGGCATCCTTCGACTCCTCCTCCGGGAAAAACATGCCAGGATCAGCTTCTACGATCTCGACAGTGCCGATCACGATACACTCCAGCTTTTCCTTGCACTCGTTTGCTTCCTCCAGGCTATCGACATAGCCCAGAGAGCAACCAGCAACTCGAATTTCGTATGATGTTGTCATGCCCAGTTCTCCTCTTTGACATTGCGCTCGTAGTATTCGATGTCGTCTTTGAAGTGCTTAAGCAGCGCATCCGCTAGCTCATTCCAGTTGACCAGCTTGTGGTAGCAAGCCTTGTAAAGGATCTCGTGAACGACAGCTAACCAGGGCAGCTTCTCGTAGCCATAGCGATCCTTGGCTTCCTCGCACCAGGCAAGCATTGCTTTCTCCAGGGCATGGCTGACTCGGTAGCTTGCAGCCATGCGTGGGAAGTTTTCCAGGGGATGGCGATCAGCTGCAGCTTCGATCACCACAGTGCGCACTCGATCAATCAGCGGGTCATAGATGCCGTCGTTGTCACAGATCAGCATCCCCAGGATGTTACGTTCTAGGTCAGTCATACTTCCTCCATCGGAATCAGGTTGAATTTGTCGACGCCTCGCTCGTAGATGTTGCAGTCGAAGTCATACTTCGCTGCGATCTTCTCAGCCATACGCCTGGTTGTTGCAGCACCAATGGTGCGCTCGGTGGGAGCCAGGCTCGCCTCAGTGATGACGAACTTGGGAACAGGTGCTTTACGCTTTGGCATGGTTACCCTCCAGTTTGATGATTTCTTCCAGGGCTTTGAGCGCATCAGTGCAAGCAGCAGCTGCTTCTTTCTCTCGGCCAGTGTTCAGCATCAGCAGCATGAACTTGATCTTGAACTCGGCGCGCCTGGCTGCAGCAGCAGCCTCGATAATCGCCAGCTTTTCGGTTACTTCAGCAACAGTCATCAGTGTCCTCCTCAGAACATATCCAAAGTTTTGTCATCCATTCGAATCTTGAATGGCATTTCCCGAGCAAACATCGCAACCCGATCACGCATTTCTTCGGGAGCATTGCGGTGGAGCGCTTCGCAGATCTTGCGAGCAGCGCGCCATTTGCCGTGGCGGTTGTAATGCCTGGCTAACTCGATCAACTTCTCAAACTCTTTCACGTTACCCTCCATACCGAGCAGCAAAGCGGCAGCAGCCGCAGTAAATTTCGTAGGCGCTCAATTCGTAGGCCCACTCAGTCATCAACTCTTCCCGAGCGGCCAAGTCATCCAAGCCTTCGATCATGCGGATCAACCGTTCCATCTCATCGCAACCGCAATCCACATCACCGAAGCCCAAGGCAACAATGGCGTCACGAGCAGCGCTCTCGCTGTCGATCCGAACCTGAAAACTTTCAAACCCGAACACCATCTCAAACCTCCAAAATTACAAACACATTTGTCTTATCTCATATGTGACCAAATTGGTCAATACCTTATGTCAAAAAAAGTTTGGTACAGTACGCAGCAAGGCGTTTGGGAGAAGATGCAATGCCCAGGAGACCAAGAGTTACAAAGCAGCAGTTCAAGACGATTTGCGAACAGCTGGCAGAAGGGCGCAGCTTGATGAAGATCTGTGGCCAGGACGAAACGCTTCCTTCCTGGCGCACAGTGCTGCGACATATCCAGGAAGATGATGAAGCTCACGATGAGTATCGGAAAGCCAGGGCGATCCAGGCAGAGATGCTGCGCGACGAGATCATTGAGATCATCGAAGCTCCGCTACCGGACGATCCAAAGCTTGCCCAGGCTGAAGTCGGAAGGCGACGCCTGGAGGTTGAACAGAAAGATAAGTACGTTAGGCAGCTGCAGCCACTCGGTATTCGGAACAAGGCAGCTGACCAGGACTCGAAGGTCCAGGGAACAATTACGCTGAAATGGGGCGAGGAGTGACAAGCCAGGTACATATAAGGTACAGCGCAGCCTGGCAGCTTTTAGCGCTGAGACGCACAGAGAAGCTCCAGGAGCAATGCTTAGCAGTGTGGCTAAGTAACCAGGCATGGCGCTGGATTCAGACCGATGCTGCGCTTTATATAAAGGAATGGATTAACCTGGCATTGCTGCTGTTGATCGACCGAATGAGCGCAGTGTGGCAGTGTTCGCGCGCACGAAGCCTGGTGAATCCTGGCGAAACCAGGCGGAGCCAGGTCGTTTGTCGCATAACGGGTATTATGTTAAATGCTGACCAGGCGGTTTTTCTGGAATCCGGACCCCTACCCACCCCAAAAACCAGTGTGCCGCTGTCATGCTGTAATATAGGGGTTAGGGAGTGTCTTGCATCGTGACTGAGATCCGCATCCCCTACACACCAAGGTCTATGCAAGCTGACTTGCACAAGCAGCTCTCTGTGAAGCGCTGGGGCGTTGTGGTGTGCCATCGTCGCTTTGGCAAGACAGTCATGGCGATTAACCATTTGCTGCGCGATGCAATCCTCAGTGACAAAACGAATCCACGGTATGCGTACATTGCACCTACTTATCGCCAGGCAAAGAACGTCGCCTGGGATTATTTGAAGCAGTTTGCGGGTGCAATCCCGATGGTTAGGTTCCACGAGACTGAATTACGTTGTGATCTACCAAATGGCAGCAGGATTCAGTTACTCGGTGCAGAGAACCCAGATAGCCTACGGGGAATCTACCTGGATGGTGCAGTCCTGGACGAAATGGCGGATATGCCAGAAAGTTTGTTCCCAGAAGTCATCAGACCAGCTCTGTCGGACCGGAAGGGTTGGGCGTTGTTCATCGGTACGCCAAAGGGTCATAACGCTTTCTACGAGCTGTTTGAGGCTGCCCAGGCACAAGATGATTGGTACACCAAGGTATATAAGGCGAGTGAGACTGGAATCCTGGACGACGAGGAATTAGGTGCAGCCAGGGCGATGATGTCGCCAGATCAGTTTGAGCAAGAGTTTGAGTGTTCCTGGGTTGCCAATGTGCCAGGTGCAATTTACGGGAAGGAGCTGCAAGAGGTTTCAGAAAAGGGGCGCATCACTGATGTGCCGTATGATTCTGCTGCCCTGGTAGATACCTGGTGGGACCTGGGAGTTGGGGATAGTACCGCGATCTGGTTTACCCAAACGATTGGGCGGTCCATCCATGTAATTGATTTCTACGAAAACCGGAATGAAGGATTGCCGCATTACAAAGAGGTCCTGCAGCAGAAGGGGTACATCTACGGTACCCATAATGCGCCGCATGATATTGAGGTCCGGGAACTTGGCAGCGGAAAGTCTAGGAGAGAGATTGCGTATGATCTTGGGATCAACTTCCGGGTTGTGCCAAAGTTGCCAGTGGAAGATGGGATTCATGCAGCGCAGCTGTTGATTAGTCGCTGCTGGTTTGATCGTGTGCTATGCAAGGATGGACTGGAGTGTTTACGCCAGTATCACCGGGCGTACAATCAGAAGACCAGGAGTTTCCGGGCGACCCCGGTACACGACTGGAGTTCGCATGCTGCCGATGCCTGGCGTTACCTGGCTGTCGGTTTGAAAGAAAACAGAGGTTTTGAGCGTCCGCCACAAGCGATAGCGGACTCAAACTACAACCCACTAGGAGCAGTGACTTATGGGTAAGGTTGTTGGAAATGTTGTAAGAGGTGTTGGCAAGTTAGTCGGCGGCCTGTTTGGCGGCGGGAATGTCCCCCAGGCACCAGCGCTGCCACCAGCTCCACCAGTGACTCCGGTTAAGCCAGTTGAGGCGACCGCATCATCTGACATGCTGAAAAGGATGCGTGACCCAAAACGGATGTCCAGGCGCAAGACAATTCAGACAAGTGCCAGGGGCGTGACCCAGGAAGCGCCTCTTGAGTATTCATCGTTGATGGCGAGATCAAGTGATACGACCAATTCTCGGTGACCAGGATGCTGCCAGGGAAGAGTTGTACTCGCATTTAGAGGAAACGGACTATGAATTTCTCCGGGACCACGCGGACATACTTAAATACGCTGCGGTGTTCGTTTGCTTCTCTGGGGAGTATATTGCTGGCTATATATGGTTTTATCAGTGGGAGGAAGACCCGCATACCTGGATCGTACACATCAGTATCGTTCCTGAGTATCGGAAGAGGTTTTTCTCCAGGACAATGATTAACACGCTGTTTCCTGCGTGTTATGCGCTAGGCTGCAATGCAGTCCTGGCGGAAAACGAGAGTAGCGAGATCCTGGAAAGGATCGGAGGAAAGGCGCAGCCTGATGGCAGCGTATTGTTAGAACTGCCATTTATCTGGAGGTAGATATGGGTGGAGTAACTAGAACCATTCGAAAAGCTGTTAAGAAAGTGGCAGCTCCAATCGTCAAAGTGGCGGAACAAACGCCAATAGTCAAAGATGTTTTAAAGGTTGCTAATGATCCTTTGAGAGCTGTGAGGTCTGGTGGCGGCCTAGCTCAATCCCAAAGGCCAGACACATTTGCTGGAGCGCCAAAAGAAGTAATTGCTGCTGCTGAATCTCAGGTTCAGCAAACAATCAAAGAGGCAACAGGTCTTGGGCCAACGCCAAAAGCTGCGACTGCAGCTGGTGGCGCTGAAACCCAAACTCAAGCGCAGCGTCGTCGCGGTCGTCGCGGCATCCGTACCGGATCGCGTGGCGTGATGGGTTCTGCACCAGTAGAGAAAAAGAGTCTTTTAGGAGGCTAACATGGCTGACGTCCTGGCTACCCAGCTGCTGAAACGCTTGGGGTCTTTAGAGAATCAGCGCCAAGTGTGGGAATCACACTGGCAGGAAATTGCTGATTATGTGGTCCCCCGTAAGGCGGACATTACGAAAAAGCGTACCCAGGGCGACAAGCGTACTGAGCTGGTCTTCGATGGTACGGCAATCCATGCTGCCGAACTGTTATCAGCTTCGCTGCATGGCATGTTGACTAACTCTAGTGTTCGCTGGTTCTCGCTGCGTTTCCGCGATAAAGAGCTGGATATGAACGATGAAGCCAAAGAATGGCTGGAATCTGTCGAAGATGTCATGTACCAGGCGTTCAATCGGTCCAACTTCCAGGAACAAGTCCACGAGCTGTACCATGATTTGATCTGTTTCGGCACCGGAGTCATGTTTATTGAGAAGGACCCGGAGTATACGCTGCGCTTCCAGACCAGGCATTGCTCTGAAGTGTTCCTTTCTGAGGACTCAAATGGCCGTGTAGACACTGTATTCCGTCGATTTAAGATGCCAGCCAGGGCGGTTATCGACCGTTTTGGTGATCAGGTAGACAGTAAAATCCAGAAAAAAGCGGAACAGAACCCGTATGAGATGATTACCCTGGTGCATGCGGTATATCCGCGCCACGAGCGTGACGTTATCAAGGTCAACTCAGAAAACAAACC
>Ga0075476_10000661_pt1 | contig 15433 bp, 11 predicted proteins | sample DEB08_DNA_5_FD_76339 | JGI IMG/M metagenome (GOLD analysis project Ga0075476, IMG submission 76339) | Aqueous microbial communities from the Delaware River and Bay under freshwater to marine salinity gradient to study organic matter... | ecosystem: Environmental > Aquatic > Marine > Coastal ...
CCAAATTTCAAGTCTGCAGTTTGTAGAATCACTCAAAACTTCAATGTCAGTTAATCTTACTGTTGTTCTATTTGGGATTCCTTTGAATGTATTCTTACAACGAATTGCCATAACACATTGTCTACCTGTTGCTCCACCAGAAGCAGAGAAAGATATTGGACCATCAAAGGCACCAAACTCAACACCAGTCTCAACATATCCACCCTCACTCATTACAGTGGAACAGATTTGTTCCATTGATGTAATGCCTACAGCAGTCCCAGTATTAGCAACCTCACAACGAATGGGAAGTGATGGGAGTGACCAATATGCGTGTTCTTCAATGTTGGAATGATTAAACTCGTGGAAATAAATCATCTGACCACCGATGACAAATCCACAACGAACCCTACCAACACCTAACCACTGAAAGTCTGCTGCGAATAGATGAGTTTTTGTGAAATCTACATCAATACCAGAAAGAGTTGTTCCGTCTAACTTATCCAGGTTCCAATCGGATTGATTGACAACTGTATCACTGGCAATTCCTGTATTATATGATCGTCTTACAACAGAAACAGTTCCGTCTCCCTCCTGCTGAACGAATACTCCGTTTCTATCGTCAAAATATCCAATCTTCTTCGTGGTATTTTCTCTTACATCAGTGAAGTTAAAACTAGTCAGAACAAACTGAGACTTGCCAGGCATGTAGTGATGATACATTCTAGACTGGTGAATCACCTTATCTGTCGCACCAGTTCCAACAATCAAGGCAATAGATGCTGTATTTGGGTTTACTTCAGTTGTAGATGCTGTACCAACAGTTTTTGTGAGAAGTTCTACTTCTTCCCCATAAATGTGAGAATAGTCAGCAAGAGTGAAAGTATCAGATACTCTCATTCTACCAAAAGCATCCGACCCACCACTGGTAGGTCCAGAAGTTATTCCACAGTTTCCAATGTTGCCGTATCTATCGGCACACATAAAAACTTCAAAGAGAGTTCTCTCCTGGTTTAGATAATCTTGATTAGTTTTATTCCACTGAGCCATTAATCACTCACCCCAAGTTAATCTTTCTGGTTGATACCTCTTTACTCCTGTAATTCTTAAGGTGCTGTTATTATTAACATTTGATGGGTAAATGTTATGTACAACTGCGCCAGGATATTCTCCTTGTATTTCTTCTCCCAGAGACTCTCTAGTTGGGAGGTTATCGCTGGTAAGATCCATACGGTATAAGTTCCCTCTCCACATTACATCTGCGGTATAACTTTCACCAACTTTATGTTGTTGTGGTTGTGGTGAACCAATATAAAGATTTCCGTTGAAATCCCCTGATACATTAATACTTTCCATCAGCATCTCCAGCGACGACGGGCTTTACAAATTGCTTTATCAGGATCTTTTGAGCAATCAATGTTATGCATGTCTTGCTGACCCTTAGAGCGAGCACAGAAGGACTTTCTACGCTTACTCCTACCAGGACCAGGATCCTTTTCAGTTACAGCAGTCTTAAGTTTAGAACCTGGATTCTCACGACGATAAGCATTAACTGCTTTCTGGCTCATACCATCAGTTTTATCTGATTTGTTTACTTTTTGCCAGTCTTCACCAAGTTCTTCTCTCCAGTTTGAAACACCTTCAAATCTTACTTTTGGTTTTATTTTTTTCTTACCATCTGGTGATGGAATAAATTCACCCATCTCAGTTTCTTTTGGATCATCACTGTCCACATCACCATCAACATCAGCATCAATTCTTTTAACTGCTTTTGCTACAAGACCTTTTAAGTTTTTAGAAGGAACTTCGTGAGGGGAATGAATTCCCATCTTTGTTACTTCCTCAATTTCTTCAACTTCTTCCTTTTTTACACATCGATTATAAGTTTTACCAAAGAGTTTCTGAGTCCCTTTTTTCTCATAACCTGTCCAACATTTCTTACCTGCCTCATCAAGCATTCTACTACCTATACCATCTGTTGGTTTTAGTGGTTCTGGTTTAATGATATCGATAAACTGTGCAAAAGTTTTTCCATCTGCAGTCTCAATCTCCACAGACTCGGATTTATTTCCCCAATTTGCTGCACCAACTTTACGACACTTAACTAAAGCACCAGAAGCATATGCACTTGGCCAAACAGAATAACGTGACTTTACTTTATGGTAACAAGCATCCTTTTTACCACTACCTTTACCTGGTTTATCCTTTACTTCCTGCAAGTCAGTTTCTTCAGTTGCAACATTCGTTGGTTTTGCTCCACCAGTTTTTTCTGGTTGATTTGGATCTTGACGATTTTTTCTTCTTCTCGCAGATTCCTCTTCTTCATCACTCAAATTTGCCGCCATTTTAGAACTACCACATTTTGGTGTAGAAGTTTGTCCAGGTTGACGAGCACAGGGTTTACCTGCCCATTTACCACCCAATTGAACCCAACCTTTTTTACCATCAGAAGACTTTGATTTACCAAACCAATCACGAAGTCCTTCATCTCCAGACTTTGTTTCTTCATTGGTTACATAATCTGCTGCAGTATCAATATAATCCGCCGCCTTAGTAATTTTTGACTGAACCCATGCTTGTAATTCACCCTCACCTTTTTTACCCATCTTCTTTTGAAGACGATCGGCAGCTTTTTTAATAGTTTTAATTTCTGAACGAGCCATTGAATACTCGTGATCTTTCTTCTTTTCTTCGTTCATTTTTTTCTTTTTACCCTGACAATGGGCGCGTTGTGAAAATCCTTTTGGATCATCACAATTGATCGATTTTTTATATTTTTCAGACCAACCCATTGATATTTTAAGATTCTTCTTTATTATTTAGAAAACCTTGTTTGAGTAATTTTGAAAGTTCTGACGTAGATCCAACAAATAATGCATTGTTTGTTACGTTATTAGTTGTTTGTTTCATATTATCTTCTTCCATATCTTTTAGTTTCTTTTGCAAATCTAAAAGTTTATCGGTGGTATCACCAACGCTTTTGATTATTTGTCCGGCAACTTCATATGCTCTAGGACTATCACTTTCCGATGCTAGTTCCATAATACCATTTAGAGCTTCTTGTCCCTTTTCTATTAGGGAATATAAATTTGCTCTAGTATATTGATAATCTTTTTTAATGTCCTCAGAATCCTGATTTTTGACTATTTCGGATGGTGGATTAGAATCTACGCTAACAATATTAGTTTCGGTGTTTAGCGATTTGCTTATAGAATCAAATTTATCCATAATTTTAAATTAGATCTGTGTTTCTAGTGTTGCTATATTCTCCTGCATCTTGGAAAAATGATGTCTCTTCACTAAATCCAAAATCATCACCAACAACAATTGCCGTATTATCTGCCTCACTCAATACATCAATAGAAGTTCCAGTAGTATGCGTTGCGGCAATTGTGTCATTATATCCTCTAACAACTGTGATAGAATCTGAAGTCTTAGATTTAATCTTCATAATTTCACTATCAATGATAACTCTATCTCCAACAGAAAGAAGACTTGTGGAGGTAACTCCTACTAGAGTTTCTTGCGTTGTTAGGTCTTCACTCAATGAAGATGAATTATCATCATTATAATCTTTCTTGGCGATAGGAGTTGCTACATATCTGACCTGTCTTCTAGCATTTTGAACATCAGTATTTGAATAGTAATCGACTTGAACCTTCTTAATGAGTCCGTCAGTGCTGTCTGCAATAGGTCCGAATAGATAAGTTTTTACTGAAAATTGTAATGTATAAATTAACGCTCTTCTTGTTGTGAAGTCTCCTTCGTAATCATCTTGGAAACTAATGTTTTCTAAAACTACTGGAATATCTCTCTTTTCACCAATAGAATCTACCAAATCAATAGTAACATTGAATGATGGTTGAAAAAATGGTAAAATTTGCTCAAGGATTTGTAGAGCATCATCATTTAATTTTGTTAAAATATTTAATTCAAATCCCAAGTTATATGGGACGGGCATGAAGACTTTTTTGACTCTGCTATTATTATCTACTGCTTTAAAAGTTTGCGTTACTGATGTTTTTCTTGTTGAATCATATTGAATGCCGTTCATTTCAAAAGACATTCTTGGTAAAGTCAACTGAACTGCTTTATTCAGTTCTGCTTGCTGTTCAATTCTTGCGAGGAACTTTTGCATTGGACCATAAGCAAGAGGAACTTTCATCTTGCTTATAACTTGATTTGAGTTATTTTCGTGTGCAACATACACTTGGTTGAACAGTGTTCCAAAAGCAACAACTGTTTTACGTATTATCTCGTGATAAAAATAAGTTCCTAACATTAATATGTACCAAAGGGATTAGATTCTGTAAAATCAAGAATAAGATCTGCTTCTGCTTCTATTTCGTCATTATCACTGTATTTATCATAAATGTCTCTATCGTCATATGATTTAACCGAATACCTAGCAGAAGATGAAGATCCAACAATAACTTCTCCAGCAGCAAATGCTCCATCGTTTATAGAAACTTTCAATACATTAGTGCTAGAATTCCATTCTTTAACTCTTGCTGTAGTTCCAGTAGTTGATCCTGTTACAATCTCATTAAATTCGAAAGTTCCTATTCCTGCAGTTACTGGTGGTGCTGCAGCAGAAACCGTAGGAACTAATATATTAGGAATGTAAATATAACCTTCACCAGGGTCCTCAATATAAATTTCATCAATCTCTCCAGCACTATTGATTGTACTTCTAGCGGTTGCTGTAGATATACCTGGAATTATATCCTTATAATTCTTCTCATTAACATCATTAGTTATTGTTACGGTTGGTGGAGACAAGTATCCACCACCACCTTTAGTAATTATGATTCCAGTAACAATTCCGCATTGATCTATACCAAATTCAAATACAGAAGTAGCAACACCAACATTTGTTGGGGTATTTGAAATTGTAAGTGAAGTTGAACCAATTCCAGTTACATAAGTATCTTCTGGAATAAAATTATAAGAGTCGCTATGTCCTATTGCTAATCTTACTCTATCTCCAACTATAATATTTGTTGTAGTGATACCTGTTATTGTAGTTGAACCAATACCAAGAGTTCCTGTAGTTTGAACCGAGCTAACACGCAATGTAGCAATACCAGTCGCTCTGAAAGATTCTCCTGCACCACCAGATCCAGAAATACTAACAGAAGGCACTGTTCCTGATGCATAACCATATCCACTATCTGTAACAGTGATACCAGTTACAGTTCCTGCTGCAGACACAGTTGCAGTTGCAGTTGCTCTTGTAGCTCCAGTACTTCCAGAGAAAGTAATATTTGGTGGTACTGTATAACCAAATCCGATTGTAGCACCAGTTCCAACTGCCCAAGCATCTACCTCATTGAAAGATACTGCTGTTACTATACCTGTAATTGGGTGGATTGTAGCAACGCCTACTGCCGCTGTAGTGGGCGGAACGATACCATATGATCCTCCAGTACTAATCGCTACCGTAGGCGCTGTTGTGTACGCTCTACCGGTGGTGCTAAACGCAATAGAACCAGGATCAATAGAAGATCCATTGATTCCTCCACCAATATCAATGGTTGCAGAAGCATAACTAAATCCTGGATGGTCTATAGTAACAGTTGGGACATCTCCGTAGTATTTTCCTTCAGATCCAGGAGTAACAGTGATACTATCTACAGTTCCACCATTTGTTGCATAATCAGTCATGGTTGCAGTAGCAGCCGCTGACTCTCCAGTTCCAGTTGGTAGACTAAACGTAACTGTTGGTGGAGTTTTGTAGAATACACCTCCAGTTGTCCCACCTGGGAACAGGTAACTGGATGATCCAATGCTTATTGGGGCGGATAAAACACTAACACCAGCACCAATTGGGAAGTCTATAATAGCAGTTGCTGCTGCACCAACATGTTTTGGTGGAGTAATTGTTATTTCTGGAGCAACGGCATATCCAGTACCACCGTCATCAACAATTGTTGCGATTACACCCGTTCTTACAGTTTCTATACCACATGTAGCAGCTGCTCCTACACCTCCACCTCCAGTAATTGTGATTGTTGGTGGAACTGTATATCCATATCCAGCGTTTGTTAAGATTATTTCTTTAAGCGAATATGATCCACCAATAGAAGTTGTTATTGCTACTGCAGTTGCTGTTCCACCATTCATTGGGGAAGTTGAAAATCCTATCGTTGGTGGTCTTGTATATCCTCTACCGTCTGCATTAATAAAAATATTTCTAACATATCCAGAATTATTATCTAAAAGTGGAGAAAGAGTAGGATTTCTACCAACACTAATAAGATTTAATGTGGTAATAAATCCTTCATCTTGAATTTGAGTATCAATCTCTTCAATAGATGTATCGAGAACTTCATCCTCATATTCGTACAACTCACATTTAAGTTCGTATACATAAGTTTTTCCTAGTTGATAAAATGGTTGCTCGTGCTCTACAAACTTAACTTCAAATATTCTTTGTCCAAGAGGAAAATATACAAGATCACCTTCTCTAGGTCTAGATGATAAAACTATCTCATCATCATCTGCACCATCTAAAAATGGTGATATGAAATCTTCAAATCTTTCTTTTGAAATTGTTATCGTTAATTCGTCTCTCAATGAAACGCCAAACTTAGTCATTAAATCACCAGCACCAGAATAACCCTCATAGGTATTCACATATGCTTCTATAGTAAAATTATCATCAAATTTAGATGATTGTATTTCTCTAAAAATCGAATCTCTCTTTACAAACTTTCTTGGTATATAAGTTACATCAACACCATAAATTTTCAACTGCTCATTAATAAGCTGTTGAACGAGTCTTTGCTCTGATGAAGATCCTTGAAGAAAAAAGGGATTTAAAGCCATTATCCTATCATATCATAAGGTGGAAGTTCATGTTCTAGAGCCATCTTTGATCTCAACTGTTCTATCTCTCTTTCAGCATCTTCATAAATTTCTCTACCATTGAGTTCAAGACCTCCAGGTAGTTTGACTCCTCTAAACTTAATTAAATTTTGACCCCACTGACGCTTAATGAGAGCAGTCAAATATCTCTTTAAAAAACTATCATTATATACTTGACTAAAATCTGAAGGATCTAATGCTCTATAGCAATCAATGATCAAATAGTTATCAACATTTTGTGCTGACCAATCAATATCTAGATATAGTCTATCTTGTCTCTTATTAAATCTGACTTGCTTATCTGTAGTGAGTAAAAAGTCTATATCTTCAAGATAACTCTTTACCATAGAATACTGTAGTAATTCTACAGAGTTGAAATAGTATAAGTCATTTAGAAATAACTGATACTTGATACTAAACATTCCACCAGAAACATCACTAGTATCAAACTTAAATATTTTTTCAATACCAATTACTGAATCTGGAACTTGAATAAAGTTTGAATTCTCATAAAACGTAAAAGACGTTCCAGTTGTAGCAGTCGCTGATGTTGATACTACACCAGTTCCACTAGGTGGTTTTGCTTTTCCACGATCAATGTCGTCTTGGGTTATTTTATATTTCAAGAACATTCTTTCAACACCATCAAAATGACGCTCTTGGAAATACTGAAGAGCGTCATCTACTAGGTCATCAATTTGATCATCATCAACATTAATTTCTAATACTGGCGCACCAAGTCTTCTTAAACAATAATCAATTAATCCTTGTCTGGTGCTTGGTTTAGCCATTATTCAACTCCTGATTGTTGATAATCTTCTACTTTCTTTCTACTCTTTTGTGGTTGTTCTCTAGACAATTCGGAAATTTTCAATAATAATGAATCTTTTTCATCAGCATATTCTGTTTGGAGTGTTTTTAATTTTGCCTCCAATAAAATATTTTGATTCATTAAAGTAGATAATTTTTGATTGTATATAGTCACTAAAACATTAATATCAACTTCACCATTATCCATGTTAGAATGTTCCTCCGTCTATAGTATCAGTCCAAGTTGGTTTGTTAGTGTAAACCGTAGTTACAGTATCAGGAACTATGGAAATATTAGTTCCATTTACTTTCAAATCGTTAGTTGTATCAAAGGTTCCTTGTACACCTATAATAGTTATAGTAGTTCCAGAACTTGTTGTTTTAACAACACCATAAGCACTTGAGTTATTGAGTTGAGTTATTTGATCGCCTGCAGTTACAGAAGTTGAAGATGGTAAATCTAATGTGACTTCGGTTACAGCAGTCAGAATTTGAGTAGAAGTTCTAGTATTAGATGCCGTAGATGGATTGTTAGTAGATCTCTGTAATCCAGCATCATCAAAGAATACGACGCCATTGGTATCAAAATCACCAGACTGATAGTAAATACCTTTAACGTCTAAGAATCCTTTTGTTCCACTTACAACACTATTTGTTATAGATGCATCTGGAATATAAGTCCATCTTCTACTACCATCTGCATGTGTTCCATTTGTTAGTGTGGTAACAGAGCTGTCTGCTATGGAACTATCATCAAATCCGAAGAATCCTACCTTGTTATTGGAAATTCCTGAACTTGTATTGTAATCGAAGGAAACACCACGATCTGTACTGGTATCAAATGCGTGTGTTACTGTTAATTGTGTTGTTGTAACAATACCTGCAGACGTTACTCCATCAATACGAACAGTATTTGTTCCAGAATCAAAGGAGTGAACAGTTGTTGTTCCAGCACCAGGTAAAGAAGCACTACCAGAAATTAAATCTCCAGTATTGATACCTACAAGAGAATCTACTACAATTTCAGAACTACCAGTTCCAACTGTAGTCATTACAGTTCTTACACTGCTTACGTCACCAAGATTTAAAATGGCTTCGTTGACACTTACAGAACTTGAGTTGACTGTGGTTGTAGTTCCATCAACTTGCAGGTCACCTTTGATGATGACTGTTCCTTCATTACTTAATCCATCGGGGAATGGATCAATGAATAATTGATTTCCTCCACCAGATTGGGTGAAGATCATGTTGGACTTAATTCCAACATTATCAATTACAACACCACCTGTATTGGTAAACTCACCTACATGAGCAACGTCACCAGTGATATCAATGGTGTCTGAAACTGAATTTCCTAATGTAGTATTACCATTAACGATTAAATCATTAGTAATCGTTACATTACCTGAGGTAAATGCAACTGCCCCAGCAACGTTTAGTGCTCCACCAACGTTGAGGGTCTTAGCAATTCCAACTCCACCATCTACAACTAATGCTCCACTAGTTGTATCAGATGAGTCTTGAGTTGAAGTAAGTTTAACCCGATCATTTCTAATTGTGGTGATACCTGTTGTAGCACCAATTACCAGATTTACTCCAGCACCAAGAACGTTTGCCTCAGTTACTGTGGAATTGAGTAAATTAAATGATGTTTGATTTGAAGTTAAATCACCACCATCAACATTTAAGTCACCATCAAGATCTACTGTTGCATTTCTGATAGTTGCAATTCCAGATGTAGCACCTAAAACGATATTAGTTGCTGCACCAAATGCATTTACATCAGTTGTATTTGTATTGAGTAAGTTAAATGTTCCTGTTAAGTTAGTGGTAATATCTCCACCATCAACATTTAAGTCACCATCAAGATCTACTGTTGCATTTCTGATAGTTGTAATACCAGATGCAGCGCCAAATACAACATTGGTTGCTGCACCAAGTACATTAGCAGTCTCTACATTAGAATTAAGTAGATTGAATAAAGTTTGATTTGAAGTTAAATCTCCACCATCAACATTCAAATCACCATCTAAATCGACGGTAGCATTTCTAATAGTTGCAACACCAGTTGTTGCACCCATTACGATATTGGTAGCTGCTCCAAAAGCATCTACCTTCGTCGCTGTAGTATTAAACAGCTCTTGTGTCGTTTGAGATCCAACTACTGTTGGATTATTGATAGTTAATGTTCCAGATGTAGCACCAATATCAATAGTTGTTGCAGCACCAAAAGCATTAACAGTAGTTGCTACAGAATCGTATAGATTTTGAGTAGCATTTACACCAACTACCGTATTTGGTCTTAGTGTTAATGTTCCTGTTGTTGTACCAAGAGCAATTGTAGAACCATCGCCAAGAACATTGGCGGTAGTTACATTAACATCAAATAAATTTAAATTAGCATTTGTGCTATTAACATCACCACCTTCAACATTAAGATCTCCACCAATGTGGACAGTCTTTCCTATTCCAACACCACCAGCAACTACTAGAGCACCAGTTGTTGTGCTTGTTGAGTCAGTGGTATCACTAATTGTGGTGATACCAGTTAGTCCAAGGTTACCACCAACAAATAAATTCTCCTCAATACCAACACCACCTTCAATAACCAGAGCACCAGTATCTTTACTGGTGGATCCAGTGGTATCGGAAATGGTTATCGCAACACCATCAGCAAAATTCCAATCGGCACCTTCTACCTGAATTTTATCAGAAGTTGTTTCATCATAATAAATTCTGGCGTCATTATCTGTACCAAATTGGAAGTGAATGTCGTCAGCAATTCTTATATCTGCTGTTGCTCCTGCTCCACCTCTTTCAAAGAAGATCGCATCCTTATCAGTATCATAAGACAGTCTTATATCATCACTAGTACCAAACTGGAGTTCATCGTTATCTAAAAACTGAACTCTACCAGTCCCATTTGGAGTGATGGTAATATTTCCATCAGTATCAGTAGAAGTTAGAGCATTACCATCTAACCTTAAATTATCTACATTCCATACATCAATTTTGGAGCTAGAATCAACAATAACAGCAGAAGATGCTGTTAAAGTACCATGAACGTGATCTAGAAGATCGGTATAATATTTACCACCAATTTCTATCGGATTATTCGATGAATTACCGACAAAAAATCTTTCTCCCTTATTTGCCTGTGTTCCAGATCCAATTGTGAGGGCAAGTTCACCGTAATTCAGGGTGGCTGGGGCAGTCGTACCCGTAGATCTTTTGACCCTAATAATGCTTGCCATTAAAAGCTACCTCCGTTAATGTCTAGATTCTGTGTTGCTCCTGGAGTTAGGTCTAAAGTTGCATCCCACTTATTAGTAGAACTATTATAAACTAGAACCATACCATTTGATAGACCACCACTTACATTAATATCGCTCAATCCAGCAAGAGTACCGGAGCTAGTTCCAGAAATTGAAGATAGAACTTTTATTGAGTTTTGTTGACCAACACGTACTTTTATGTCTGCCATTATAATGACTCCTTAAAGATTGCATATGAATATAAAACTGCCATCTTATAAGTTTCAGGATCTAAAGTATATTTATACTCACAATAATCCCATAGAAGAAATCACTTCCTGCTGCTTCAAATACAATTTACAATAAAGTTTTGCAAAGTCTCTACATTCTTCAAAATTTAGCAAATCGATTTGTCTTGAGTGTTTTTCATATTCAAACATCTTACCAACCGTTTCAAGATTAATTTCTTCTGGTTTCATTGATTAACTCCATAAGTAAACTTTTAATTTCAGAAACTTCACTTTTCAAAGATTCGATTTCTTGTTTTTGTTCCTGTTTATTCTTTTTCATTTTAGAATATTTTTGATACTCTAGTGTATCGCAATTAACAATAGCACCAGAGTTTTCGTCTCTGAACAAATTTGGAAATCCTTCTATTGGTATCATGCTAATGCAATCGCTCTTAAATCTTTGAATCTTGGAGCGTATGCTTCATTAGTTCCGTTCATAACAATTTTAATCACAAATCCAGAAAATTCACCAAGGTCATTAGCAGTAAACTGATAATCTAGGTACTCATCTTCACTACTTGCTTTAACAAAAGTATCTGGTAATCCATCATTCAAAGAAACATCAACAACGGTATCACCTATTCCATCACCATCACTATCACTTAAGTTATTGTATCCTGGGAATAATTGATATGCTTGATCTACTTCACTTGAATCTGACTTAATGAGTTTGTATAAAACTCTAAAATCACTAGAAGCATGGCGATATGCAGATAGCAATACTTTGAGTGAATTTGCTGGTTGTTTTAAGTCAACTCTCTTAGAGATATAAACGCTGGAATGTGGGTCTCCAGTATTTGCATTTGATCTGGAATCATATGCATAATTGTCTATTGGTTTGTTAATTCTATTTCTACCAAATACGAAAGTTGCTGCCTCAGATGTATCAATGACTGGAGACAAATTGGTGTTATTTGTCGCTAAGGTTATACCAAGAGTAAGAGACTTACTGTTTGTATTTGATGAAAGAAGGTTTGTTTCATTTAATCTAGAAGCTACCAATCTTGGTGTGCTAAAGTAATTTACATCATTTAGAGCTACTGACTGGAATCCTTGATCGACGAATGATGTTTCAGTACCATCAACACTTGTTCCAGAAGTAGTCCTCAGTAGTGAAGAAACACTTGTATTATCTGGAGTTAAAACATTAAAGTATGGTGCTACTGAAGAGAATTGGACATTTTGAGATGCCTTGCAATTTGGTCCTCCAGCAACTTTAGCATCAGTGAAACTTAGCTGTGTATCTCCAGAAGATCTGTCTGAGAGATATGATCTATCAAATTCCAAATGATACTTATCAGTTCCCCTTAAAGAATTTAAGGTTGCATTTGAAGGTAATGTATGCTGCCTATTAATTCTAGACAGAGAAACTCCATTTAGTTCATACTTATACGCGATATCACCAGATGCATGTGTTCTACTTGGTGATCCAAATTGACCCTTTGTACCAATAGTCAAAGATTGAGATCCTACAGAAGTATAAGAAATAATTTCATTATTAATTAACACATATCCAGGATTGCTAGCACTTACTGCTAAACCTTCAAAGGTAGTAAAGTTTGCTGTACTTCCCAAAGAAATAGTTGTACTATCTGCAGTTATACTTGCAGTGATTGCTTCTCCAGGAGTATCTGGGAATACGTTAGAAATAACAACGGTATTGTTATTTGCCTGCATTCCATGGTTATATTGTGTAACTTCTAAGACGTTACCAGAATAAACATACTCTGGTACATAAGAATTCTTAGTTACCACAGTTCCCGCCATCGATACTTCGGTTGATCCACTATAGAATGATATCGCTTGACTTAATGTAAACTCTAATCCTTGAACATTAGTCAAATATAGTGTATCAACGTTAGATCTTTCTGAAACAGTTAATCTAGCACCGCTACCCTTAACTACAGAACTCGTAGTAATTCCCAAAACATCACCGACTGCATATCCAGATCCACTATACGCGATAGAGACATTTGATATTTGATTATCGGTAACTGTAATATCGGCAGTAGCACTAATACCGTATCCAGTTATATTGTATAGAGGAACTTCGGTAAAGGTTCCGTTTGAATATCCAGTTCCAACATTTGATGTTGTAATAGCAACTATGTTACCACCAACATTTTCAATGTATCCATAAGCACCACCTTCCGCAATCTTAGTTCCAGTAGTGAATACTGAACCAACTACAGAATCTGGAGAAGTTGAAATTCCAACATTTAACTTTCTTGGAAGTGTTTTGATTGGATTGCTAATCAGTTTTGGAACATTTAAATCATCAACGTATGTGGTGCTTCCAACAGAAACGTTTGGATTATTAAAGTATGCAGTTCCAGTGGTTGATGTGAAATTACACTTATAGAGTCTGAATGTTAAATCTTCAGATGTTGAAGAATTCCAAATAGATCCATTTTGTGGTTTATACAGATTACCACCAATGTAATTATTTGAATAAATTACTTGTTGTGCATTTGGTAGGTTTTGTGTTGCTACAGTCGCGTCATTTGACTTTGCAATCCAAACCTTGTAGTCATCTGAAGATGGGCAAGTTAAAGTAAGTGCATATTGCTTGTTTGGTTCAAGATAAATTGGTGATGGGAATACTACATTTGTAGCAGTTTGTCCAGTTGATGAAGTTGTAATACCTGATGGATAGATTTCTGCTCTAGCATAATCTTGAACCAAATTTGTTTTTGGAGTTCCACCGATATCAGTTTCTCTAACTTCAACAAATATCTTCTCTGTTGAGTCTTTACTTGAGAAGTATAAGTCTACAGATGATAAGAAGAATCCATCATTATCTGTTCTAAATGTTTGAGATAGTGGATCTGGTCTTAAAGCATTGAGAGGTAATGCTGGAGATGGTCTTCTCAGAGAAACACTTTCGGTGTAAGTATTTGCATTTACTATTCCAGATGCATAGAATGTATTTTGAGAATACGTTACTGATGTTGCTGAAGAATTAGTAGAACTTGAGGATAGTTTAAATGTTTTTGATCCAACCCCAAAAGTTGATGATGGTGTTGGTGTTTGTAAAGGATTTCTTATGAAGAAGCAACCAATTAGATCTCCAACATTATCTGTAGTCAGTGACTGAGTTGATACTGTTGCCTGTGCTCCAGATGTTTTTCCAATCAAAGTTGCTCCAGATGGGGTATATCCGAAGAATCTTCCAGTCGCATCATCTGCTAAGGAATAGGTATCAATATTTAAAACTGTAGATGATGAAGAATATGCTGCTAAAGATAATGATGTATTATATGGGTTTTGCGAATATTCTGTAGTTGGTGTTGTTAAGTTGTAGGTTCCTTTTTTATGTGTTGCTGATGCAAGTCTGAAACTTCCAATTTTAACACCAGCACTATAAACATCTACAGATTCTCCAGTTTGGAACGCCGCAGATCCAGAACCCATAGTTACTTGAAGTAACTTAGGTATTACATCAATATCAGAATTGCCGTCAAAGAATGAATAATACTGTGTATTTGGTTTCAATCCAGTTGCGTAGAACTGAACATTTTTGGATTTAAACTTAGTTGATGGATTAGTACTAACTAAAAGATTATTAACGTAAGAATTTTCCCAATCACCTTGAGATCTAATAATCAATCCATTCTGAGAATTTACTGATCTTACCCAAGTATCAGAAGATGGAGTTAACTTCACATATCCATTGTAATTTGTAACACCAGCTGGGTTTACATTTTGTTCTGAAGTACTATAAGTTTGTCCTACACCTGCTAGAGTTTCAGTATAATTCAGAGTAATTAGATCACCAGTCTTTTTAACATTATTATCTAACAAACTCAAATTAGTAGAAAAGTCTGCAGAGTCCAAACTTACACTACCATCAACAGCTACTTCAGACTTGAGAGAATATAAAGAAATATCGGCATTAAGTTCTTCAGATTCCTTATCAACAACACACTTTGCATCCGAATTTTCAAGATCAATAAAGTTGTTTGTCTTAAAGTTATCTACGAAGAAACCAGATTTGAATTTGCTTACTCCGTCAGAGTCAGTAACTTGAAGTGCCTGAGTGCTCAATTCAAGTAAAGATAGTGAAGAAGCTAATTCAACATTTTCAATTCTTTCTTCCAGGACACCAATGTCCCTCATTGTATAGCGTTTGTTGTTGGTTAGTTTAATCAAACTATCATCAGGATTATACAAATATGCTGGTAATTCGATAACAGCAACATCCATTGAATTATCAATAGATGCTGGTTG
>Ga0075476_10000662_pt1 | contig 15426 bp, 9 predicted proteins | sample DEB08_DNA_5_FD_76339 | JGI IMG/M metagenome (GOLD analysis project Ga0075476, IMG submission 76339) | Aqueous microbial communities from the Delaware River and Bay under freshwater to marine salinity gradient to study organic matter... | ecosystem: Environmental > Aquatic > Marine > Coastal ...
TTTGAACTGGAGGTAGAACCGTAAATAGTATATCCACCAGCCCCCTTATCTGTAGTTGTAAGGTAACCAGCACCATTAGTAAGTTGGTTATTATTGGTTGGGATTGTCGGTGTGTTTGTGAAGTTGTTGTAGTCGAGGTAATAAGAGCCTTGTTGTCCATCGACAGTATCGGCGTCAATGCCGTTACCTGAGCCCTCATCAGCAGTTGTAAGAACTCGTGCTGTACCATCGTAGATCGTACCGGTGGCAATAATATCCCCTTCAACCTTGACTACTGTTCTTGTCTCGGTCCCTTTGATGATGAAGCCGTCATTTGAGTTGCCACCAGTAGTGGTTACGGCACCATCAGCATGCAAGTACTCAATCGTGCCGTATTGTGCATAACTTCCGCTTGACTGGTCGCTAAATCGTATTTGGGCACCAGTTGCATTCGTACTAGGTTTAATCCATATACCATCATCATGCGTGAATGTAATCAGCCCAGAAGCTGTATCTGCTGCATTACTTCTCAGGTATGCACTTAAATCAGGCGGGTGAAAGGTGACAGTCCCCGTCATCGAACCGCCGGACACATTGTTGCTTACAGATACAGATCCATTTCCGTTAGATGTAGATGCAACACTATTATAGGATAAAAGACTGAAATTCTTGGCGGCACTCTGGATTCCGTCTAACTTAGTTCCATCAGTTGCTACATCACGTCCATCAACAGTTCCACTTACAGCAATATTACCAGTTACGGTTACACCAGTAGAAGAAGTTTCAAGTTTCTTAGCACTATCATAATAAAGTTCAACAGCACCGTCCTCAATTAATTTAAGAGTATCATCACTTAAATTTTTGAGTTTAAATTCTATATTTCCTACAGTTGCCCTAATTTTTAACCCGGATGCACCAATTCCGCTATCAATGAAGTTTGAACTTGATCCAGTATGATAGATGGAAAGATCTGTTCCTGCTCCAAAAGTCAATCTATCATCGGTTGAAGCAGAACTATCTCCAAAAGTAATATTTTTACCATTAACATCTAAATTACCACCTAGTTGTGGTGTAGTGTCTTCTACAACATTAGAGATTCCACTACTACCACCAGAAGCATTAGCAACCTCTACAATACTATTGCCATCACGAAGGTATATTTTTTGATCCGCACTATTAACGGCTAATTCTCCATCCGCAAGATTACTAGTGGTTGGAACCGATGATGCCGTACTAGACCTTTTTGGTTTGAATACATTAGCCATTATTAGTTACTTTCCTTTAGTTGCTAAAATCAGTTACTGCATCAATATTTTTAGACACAGATTTTTTTGGTTTTTGTTGTCCTTGTAATTCTTCAATTTTTGCCGACATATTCTGTATAATTCTTTCGGAGGCAACTACTTTTGCCTCCGCAGCAACAACTTGATTAATTAAGTCGCTTACTTTATTTTGATATACTCTGATAATATCACTGTACTCAATATTAAATTCATTTGTCATTATCAATAAGATCCTCCGTCAAATACTAAGTTTTGTGCTTGTCCGCTGCTATTTATTATCTGGTTTCCAGATGCTGTTCCGCCAAGATAAAGATCATTTGCTACGAAAGATGCAAGCGTACTAACAGATACTTGAGGATCGGCATTTCCAGTATCAGCCGACTCTGCTACATCTGCTGCAGCGGCAATAAAAGTATTATCTAACCAAACAACACCAGACTTTTTGGCACCAGAAGAATTATAATTAAATAAAAGTCCAAGGTCCCAAGTAGTTGCCGATGAAGGGGCTGCACCATTTACAAGACCGAGTTCCATAATTCGATCTTCTACCTTTACAGTCTCGGTAGAGAATGTAACAGCAGTACCTACAACATTCAGGTTTCCGCTGACATATAAGTCACCAGTAACAGAAGCACCACCACCAGTGGTTTCAAATTTCTTGGCATTATCATAATAAAGTTCTACTGCCGCATCATTGGTACAAACAATACTATTTTCTCCGGACTTTGCTTGAATATAAATGTCTTTATTAACATCTTCACCAGTATTATTTCTTATATAAAGATGTCCTTGCGCAGAAGCGCTAGCATCAATATAAGCATTAGTACCATCAGAATAAACTTTTAACTGATTTGAATTAATATTAATATATTCATTACTACCAAGAGTTAAACCATCAACAGCAAGAGTTCCGGTTAATGTTGCACCAGCATTAGTAGTTTCAAATTTCTTGGTATTATTATAATAAAGTTCTACTGGATTTCCACTACCACCACCTAAAGTAATACCTTGAGTAGTTGTAGTTGGTCTTATATAAATTTTTGGATTAGATCCATCAGGTTTTAGTTCAATATTTAAATCTTTATCAAGACTTTTAATATGATTGTCCGTTCCATCATGACTTATTTGTAAATCACTATTAGTACCAAACGTAGCCTGAATACCATCGTTGAAAATTAAGTTTCCAGAAGTTTTAATGTCGGCAGCATCAGACCTTAGGAAACTTGTGCTATCAATACCATCAAGTGTTGCGGCATTTCCACCATCAGCACTAGTGATGTATGTACTACTATCTACAGATCCATCGGCCTTCAAAAATTGTGACGATGTACCGCCAGATTTTACAAAAGAAGTAGCAGTTACAATACCAGTAACATTAAGATTACCAGTACCAGTAATATCATTAGAATTAAGATCTAAGTTTCCACCAAGTTGTGGTGTAGTATCTTCTACTACATTCTTTAATACTCCAGTTAATCCAGCACCACTTCCATAAAAATTTGTAGCATAAACATTTAACCACTTATCTATAGAATCACCTAAGTTATAACTACCAGAAGGTTTTATATGACTACCAACATAGGCATTAAATACAACACTATCGGTATATGCGTCTCCTAGTGTTGTATTTCCGGTAATAGAAAGTGTCGTGGCAGTTACAATACCAGTAACATTAAGATTACCAGTACCAGTAATATCCTTAGAATTAAGATCTAAGTTTCCACCAAGTTGTGGTGTTGTGTCACTTACAAGATCAGTTAAAAGAGTAGCAAATGATAATGTACCTTCTCCGTTCGTTCGCAATACTTGCCCCGAACTTCCATCTGCCGAAGGTAAAGTAAGAGTAAAATTGGAAGCAATACTAGCGGGAGCTTTAAGTGACACATAATGATTACCATTATCAGTATCTTCTCCTAACTTGATGAGAGCCGGAGATGTACTAGATGCCCTAGAAAGAATTTCTAAAGACGAAAGATGAGTATCTTCACTAGCAATAGAACTTCCTGCACCAGATCCTGATGCTCCATTATTACCTACAAATAAAACTTTACCAATTTTATCATATATTGGTTCGCCTTCATAAAAGACGCCACCAGGAGCACCAGAACCTCGTCTTAACTGAAGTCTATTTGCCATTTTTTCCGTATTATGACCTTTATATATTTAGGAATTTTATTCAAATGTTCCAAAGTCATCGATATCAGGATCACTATTAAAGTCATTATTAATACCAAAGTATGTCTTAGGATTAACAAATTTAAATCCCGGAATACTAGGATCATAAATCAACAAATAATCAGTAGAATTTGAATTGAGATTACTAACATCAACATTAGATAAATCTCCTAATGCAATGTTAGCACTTACAGTAGTTACATCACCACTTATTGTTGCAGTAAGATTGGTTGAAAAATCAATAATATTACTTAATCCCAATGTCGAATTACTATTTTTTGTAGTAACTCTTACGTTCTCCAAATTGTATCCATCTCCATAATATTTTGGGGCATAGATACTTGTATTAAATCCAAGTCTAGAATTAGAATTATCCCAAACTAAACTTTTGTTGGAATCACTTCCATGAATAATAATTCCAGCACCATCAAGTTGTTGATCACTTAAAGGAGTAGAAGCAGAAGCAATACCTATTGTCTTATCAGAAATCTCAAGAGTTTGACTCTCAATTTTAGTTTCTTTACCTTCAACAATAAGATCGCCTTTAATTGTTACAGTACCGCTGGAAGGAAGTCTAGAACCAAATCGAAATACATGATTTGTAGTACTTCCAATTGAAACATTATCGATGATAGCATAACTTTGCCCTATACCAGATACTTTGGTTCCATATGAAATAACTCCACTTACCTCATCAATATGTTGTCCTATTTGTATTGAACCAGTATAAATCCCAGTAATTCTATCTGTTCCTGCAATAGAAACATTACCAACAGTAGATGCAGAAGATACAAAATCTCCTTCAGAACCATCAGGAGAAGGATCAATAACTAAACTAGGAGGAGATTTAATTGTGCCTTCAAGAATGTCGTCACATCTAATATTAACATTAGATCCAGTATAAATTCCTGCATATAATCCTCCAACAAATACATCCCCTTTATAAGAGGCACCTCCACTAGGATTCAGAAGTTCGGTATCTCCAGAAGCAATTTTACCAGAATCGGCATCAAGTGTAATTGATCCTTGACCAATGGTGAGAATACCAGTAATACGAGCATCACCTATTACCAAAAGTGCGAGATTGTGTTGTGCCACATCATCAGGATTATCGGCACCAGTGTAATAAGGACTATATCTTATACTTGTAGTACCAATTCCAACTTTGGACATGGTATATGGACCATCGATACCATCTGTCCAAGAAGATGCAAACTCAAAATCTCTAGATGAATGATTATACTTTAAATATTTTCCATCATAAATGGAAGGATTGGTGGCAATACCAACAATATCATCAAGATACTTAAGTCGTGTTTCTCCGCCGCCACCTAATGAAGCAAGTTGTTGTTGAATACGATTAATAAAAAGACGATAATGTTGTTGAAGTTGTTCAAGAGTTACATACTTTTCATCAAGTGGCGTAAGTGGATCATCACTTTTTAATGACTCAGGGAAATCAAAAGAAGTTTGTTCAATAATAACTTCTGGTTTTTTGTTCTTTATTTCTTCATAAAGATTTTCAAGATCATTTATTTTATCTCGTAACTTTTTATTATCTTCTACAAGATCAGAGACTTTAAGATCTTGAATTGCTTCATAGATTTCCTTTTCTACTTTTTCAAGTTGTTTGTTTTGTATTTTGAGACGATTTTCATTGATTGTAACTTCCGTCTCAATACGAACAACTTTTTCAAAGATATTTCTTTTAAAAGTTCCAAGAGAAGATTTTTTTAAATAATCTTCAATATGCTGTATTCTTTTGTTATTCTGTTTAGAATGTTCGTCTGCAGATACTTCAATATTTTGAATAGTTTCGAGTATATCATCCTTTAATACCTCAATACTATCAGTTTTATGAGATATATCAATTAATTTTTGATTTACTTCTTCTTTAATTGGAGAAATATTTTTATCAATTAAATGGTCAACTTTATTATCGACTCTAATTTCAAAATCAATAAGATTTTTTTTGTACTTTGGTACATCAAATTCAATAAATTTTTCAACTTTTGAAAGTAAAAAATTTGCATCTTCACGAATTTCATCTAGTTTGTCTTCATTAATTACCCTTACATTATTTTCAATATTAGAAATAGACTCATTAACATAAAGAAGTTGGGATAAGATTGCCTTATCCAAATCTTCTTTTTTAAGAGCACTCTCAATATCAGATTTCAGAAAAGAAATTTGTTCGACTAAATTATTAACACAATTAAGTTTATCTTCAAAATTATTTAAATATGATTGATAACTATTGAATACCCCAAAGACATCATTAAAAGTTCCTTCAGAAACTTCAACTAAAGGTATACATACTTCTGATTTTTCTTCTACAAATAAGTCAGAAGGTTTTTTTAATTTTTTCTGTTCGCTTCCTTCACTGATAGTAGTGTTTACTGTCTTTCCTACTAACTTTACGTTATCTCCTAGATTAGAAATAGACTCATTAATATAAAGAAATTGAGAAAGAACTGCCTTATCGAGGTCTTCTTTCTTAATTGAATTCTCAAGTTCTTTTTGTAAATTATTTACTTGTTCAGATAAAGAAGTTATTGATTTCAACTTCTCTTCAAAATCACTAAGGTATGATTGATAGGTATTTAAGACATCAAAAACTTTATTGAAGTTATCCTCAGAAACTTCAACTAATGGGATATCATTTTCTTTTTGGGATTCATTATCAAATAAATCAGAAGGTTTTCTCAACGACACCTTATTATTTCTCCCGTATATTCCGCATATTAGATATTTATCATTATAGCAAAAACACAAAGACTTGACAAGGAATCAAAACATGAGTAGAATGCCTTTGTTAGGTTTGAAGAATATATAGTAAGAGCTTTTAAATACTTAATTATGAGTCTTGTAACAAAAGGTTGGCAATATATCCCAGATATTATTTCGAAGACCGAAGCAATACAAATTAAATATGAAAACTTAATGGGAGCTGTCCATGATCTTGGAGGTTTAAAACCACACTTTGATCCTGAAAGAGGAAATGTAATGTGTTGTTATGCTCCAAAATCATCTACTTTTGTTGTTAAAAGAATGAAGCCAGTATTAGAAGATCTTCTTGGAGAAGAATTAATTCCTTCTTATTGGTTTACAACAACGTACCATAATAAAGGATGGATGAATTGTCATACTGATAGACCATCATGTGAAGTATCGGTAACAATGAATATATGTGGCGATGCAGAATGGCCTATTAAACTCAAAGACCTTACAGGAAAGCGTAGAGAAGTTATAACTCCGGTTGGGCATGGAGTTGCATACTTGGGAACTATTGTTCCTCATTGGAGATCACCATTAAGAACTCATAAAAATGATAGATTTATGCAACTCTTTTTACACTATGTAAGAAAAAATGGTCAATATGCAGACTATGCATATGATAGAAATCAAAAATGTTATGATCTTCTGAATCAATAAGCTTTAATGCCATATTTTTCTGATATTTCTCTGTCTTGTTCTTCTTTTGTTGGAACACCTTCGACTCTCATCCAACAAACACTTGCAACTCTTTTTCCAGAAGTAACAGGTTGTACTCCATGAAGATAGTGGTGTGTTGATGGGAAAGCAATTAAGAGACCAGGTTCTGGTTTAATGCTTATTCTCCAGGCAGGAAAAACAAACTCTCCACCTTCAAATTCATCATTCAAAAATAGAACGGTTGATATATCTCTATCGACTGATTTTTTCCATTGCTTTGATCCATCAGGATTTGTCCACATAGATTCACCATCATAGTGAGGTTTATAGTGCCCACCTTTTTCATAATATAAAAATTGAGGAATCTCACTATCACGAATTTTAAAGTTATAAAATGGATTAATGACGTTATGAACCAAGTCATCATAAAGTGATTTTACTTCTGGTAAAATAGGAGTAATATCGGCACACTCTACATCTCTAATACTCTTATCAACTTTGTGCTCATCTCTTCTATTTTCATTTGCCTTATCTGCATCGTATACTCCCATTCTATCTCTAGGAGCATTCTTCACATATTCGGTTAAATATTTACAACCTTCTTTTGTTACAACATTCGGTTGAATCAATATTTTTCCAAGTAAAATATCCATGTAGAATAATGTAGTTTTGATTATTTATCAGTTAGTTTGAGACTGCTGCTAATCTTTCTCTCGATTGTGGTAATGATGCTGCCGGTGATGTAGTTCCAGTAGCAAATTCTATACGGTCAATAGTGGCATCCCCACCACCAAAGTAACCATAATTGGAATTAGAGGCTCCTGCTAAATTAGTTCTTGCTGCAGTTAAACTTGATCCATGAGATGATGGTCCTACTACAGTTTCATTAGAAAAATCTAGACGATCGATGGTACATACGGATGGAGATCCGCCACCAAAGTAACCATAATTGGAACTAAAAACTCCTGCTATACCACTTCTTGCTTGAGTCAAATTATTTCCTGGTAATGATACAGTTTCAGTAGAAAAATCAATACGGTCAATAGTAACAACAGTAGGTGGAGTACGGCCACCACCAAAGTAACCATAATTGGAATTTGACACTGCCCCTAAAAATTGTCTCGCTTTAGTTAATTCATCTCCTACTGATGGTACTGCTACTGTTTCAGTAGAAAAATCTAAACGGTCAATAGTGCATTCAAAATCAAATCTTTCGCCACCGGCAAAGTAACCATAATTGGAATTGGAAACTGCTGCTAAACCAGCTCTTGCTTGGATTAAATTTGCTCCATGAGCTGATGGTCCTACTACAGTTTCATTAGAAAAATCTAGACGATCAATAGTTGCATACCAATTTGATTCAAAACCACCGGCAATGTAACCATAGTTAGAATTGGAAACTACTGCTACACCATATCTTGCTTGAGTTAAATTATTTCCTGGTGCTGATGTAGTATGATTAGAAAAATCAATACGGTCAATTGTAGCAACAGTAGGACCAGGCGGAGTAGATCCACCACCAAAGTAACCATAAGTACTTGATATTCCTTTTCCGTCTTTATCAGTTCCTTTTCTGACTCCTCTTGAGTTTATTGATTTTCCACCAGAGACTCCTGCAAGTTCTTTCCTTGCTTGAGTTAATTGATATGTACCTGGTGCTGTTACAGTTTCATTAGAAAAATCAATGCGGTTAATGGCGCAACGCCTAGTCGCGGTTCCACCACCACCAAAATAACCATAATTCAAATTAGAGATTCCTGATAATCCATTTCCTGCTAAATCTATATTATTTCCTGGTGCTGCTGTGGTTTCATTAGAAAAATCAATGCGATCAATGGTATTAACCCAAGGTGGAGCAAACCCACCAGCAAAGTAACCATAATCGGAACTAGAGGCTCCTGCTAAAGAATATCTTCTTTGAGGTAAATGTGCCACTATTGCTACAGTTTCATTAGAAAAATCAATGCGATCAACGCTACAAAGAATTGCAGGATCCCTACCAGCAGCCATGTAACCATAATTGGGAGTAGAGACTGTTGCTGCGTCTGTTCTTTTTTGAGTTAATTCTGAATCCCGTAGTGAAACTGTATCACTAGAAAATTCAATGCGATCAATCGTGCAAATAGTACCTATTGGAGAAGTACCACCAAGAAAATAACCATAATCGGAACTAGAAACTCCTCCCAATCGTCTTCTCGCTTGAGTTAAATTTGCTGTTAGTCCTGCAGTTTCTGTAGAAAAATCTAGCCGGTCAATTCTACAGAATCTAGTTGGTCCTTCACCACCACCAAAATAACCATAATTGGAACTAGAGACTGCTGCTAAACCATATCTCTTTGCAGATAATGATGATGCTGGTAGTGATACAGTTTCACTAGAAAAATCCATGCGGTCAATAGTACAAACCTCATCAGGAGTTTGTGAGTCACCACCTGCAAAGTAACCATAATTAGCAGACTCTGACCAGGTTCTATCTATTTGTTCTGTTCTTACTTCTCCTAAACCAAATACACCAGACATATATTTTTTACTCTAGTTTTAAATATTTATGAGTTAGTTTGATACTGAACCTCCTATAGAATAAGCAGTAGGTAGAGATGGTGCCGTTGATACAGTTTTTGTAGAAAACTCAATTCGGTCAACGGTGGCAACATAAATGCTGGGAGGAACAAAAGTAAATCCACCAGAAACATAACCATAATTATTATTTTCATTTCCAGACACTAATCTTCTTCTTTGACCTAAATACATATCTTGTGTAAAAGTTTCACTTGAAAAATCTAGACGATCAATTTCAGACATATAAGTTGATGGGGAGTTCCCACCAGCAAAATATCCATAGTTTTGATCTTGAAATGAAGATAGTGCATAAATTTGTGAATAAAGTTGCCCTCTTGGACTGGTGACTGTTGGTACCGTTACAGTTTCTGTAGAAAATTCAAGTCTTTCTACAGTGCAATTAGAAACTAAACCTCCAGGAGTATTATCAGTTCCAACAAAGTAACCATAAAATGGAGTAGAGACTTCATGTCCTACACCAAAACGTTCTGTAAGTAAATTTGTTGGAGATGTTGTTACTTCTGTAGCAAAATCTAAACGATCAATCACACAAAATGTTGGGTCTGTTCCAAAGGGATTGTTCAGTTTTCCGCCACAATAATAACCATAACTTGAAGTCATGACTGTCATACCACGCGCTTTTCTTTCTGGCATAAGACCAAAATCTGCCACAGTATCATTAGAAAAATCAAGTCTATCAATAGTACACTGTTCAACCGTTCCGGGAATCGGAGTAGAACCACTTATGTATGCATAATTTCTATTATGCATACAACTGGCATCGATTCTACCGCGAGGAAGATTATTGGCAGATGATATTGTTTCGGTAGAATAATCTCTTTTACGGACATTAAGCATATTGGGAGTAGGATCTCCGCCAATATGATATCCATAAGTACTTGATATTCCTTTTCCGTCTTTATCAGTTCCTTTTCTGACTCCTCTTGAGTTTATTGATTTTCCGCCAGAGACTCCTGCAAGATCAGATCTAACAGCAAGCAAATTATTTCCTGGAGATGATGTGGTTTCACTAGAAAAATCAATACGGTCAATGGTATTAACTACGCTTGGAGGTGGAGTACGACCACCACCAAAGTAACCATAATTCAAATTAGAGACTCCTGCTGACTTATTTCTTGCTTGAGTTAATTGGTTTCCTGCTGGTGGTACTGCTACAGTTTCACTAGAAAAATCGATGCGATCAATTGTACAAACAGCAGTAAATGGTGGACCAGTAAAACCACCACCAAAGTAACCATAATTAGAATTGGAAACTCCTGCTAATTCTCTTCTTGCTTGAGTTAATTGGTTTCCTACTGGTGGTACTGCTACGGTTTCACTAGAAAAATCAATGCGGTCAATTGTACATCTAATTGTTCCATCTTCGCCACCACCAAAGTAACCATAATTAGAACTAGAGACTATTGTTAGAAGGTATCTTGCTTGAGTTAAACTTGCTCCATGAACTGGTGGTCCTACTACAGTTTCACTAGAAAAATCAATGCGGTCAATGGCACAAGTAGGTAGAAACCCACCAGCAAAATATCCATAATTAGAATTGGAAACTCCTGCTAAACCTTGTTTTGCTTGAGTTAATTGATCTCCTACTGGTGGTACTGCTACAGTTTCACTAGAAAATTCAATGCGGTCAATGGTGCAAACCTGAGGTGGAGTAAAACCACCGGCAAAATATCCATAATTAGAATTGGAAACTCCTGCTAATATTTGTCTTGCTTGAGTTAATGATGGTCCGGGTAGTGATACAGTCTCATCAAAATAATCTATACGGTAAATCTCATTTTTTGCATATGGCGGACCTGAAGTAGAATAACCACCAGCAAAGTAACCATAATTAGCAGACTCTGACCAAGTTGAATCAACTTGTCTATCATAAACAGCATTTAATCCAAATACGTCATTTGGCATTTTCTTTTACTACTTGCGAAGTTGATCGTTAAATAATGAAACTTTTTCCTGTGCAATTTGTTTTGGTTGTTCCTTATTTGCAAGAATATTTGCAGTCATACCACTAATTTCTTCAATACCAGAAGCAACATGCTTTTGAAGACTCTCAAGGAATGCAATAGGATTACTTGGGTCGGCATATCCTTCCTTGATACGATTCACATCATCATCAAGAACAGTAGGAGCACTTGCTCTTCTCATAGAACGAATATTGCCACCAGAGACTCCTGTTTGTGCGGCAAGAAGTTCATCAAGTGCCTGATTAGCAAACCTTCTTTCCCAATAAACTGGTTGATCTGCATCAAATTCTGCTTTTGTTGGTGGATGTCCACCATTTAATTCAATAAGTTTTTCAATCAAACTATCAAAGAACTCAAGTTCTCTAACTTGTCCCTTGAATCCAGCATTCAAACCATCAATAAAACGATGAAAATTAAATTCATCCATATCATACCAACAGAGTTCTTCTCCACCCTCACGAGTCTTCCACCATATTGGTTGCGACTTATCTTTTCCATCCCACTTATAATGAAATTCTCTTACAATTCTCTTTGCTTCTTGAATTCCGTTAAGAAGATTTTCAGCAACCGACTTTCTATTAATAATTGCTGACTTAAATGCTGATGGAACGGTAAAATTGTCATGAATGATAAATTTTTCAATTTGAAAATTTGAACGCCCTTGAGAGAGTTCTCTCTCAGACTCCTTCCATCTATCGCATTCTTGTAAAACTTTTAGTGTAAAATCATTAGATTCATCTAAAACATCTTCAGCTTTTGCAATAGCAATTTCATTGTAATTATTGGACATAGAACTCCTATAAAAAATCAGTTCAACTTGTTTTATTTATGTCTAGAAAAATGGTAGTCACCATCAGCATCAGATGAATTTTGTGTAAAATGAGAAACTAAATTATATCCAATTGTTTTCATATATAAAATAACTTCATCTTTCATTGGAGCACCTTTCATATATTCTTTGTTCTGAAGTTCAAGAATAATATCTGGACAATATCTGATTGTATTGACAGCACCTTTAATAATATCAAGTTCACATCCCTGAACATCCATCTTAATTAAATCTGGTTTTTGCCAACCTCTTTGCTTTACCAGAGTATCTAAAGTTTTTGTTCTTCTTTTGACTTCCGAATAATGTTGATTCCTAAACGCATTCTTATTATATGGAAAGTCCTCATAATTCAATTCATAATAAGAACACCCTCCATGATTTCTTGCATTTTGAAAATAAGTAATAATTTTATTATCTTTAGAACTTAAAACTTCAATAGCATAGTTAACTTTTTTATTTTTATAAAGAGGTTCAAACTGATCATACCCATCAACATGAAAAATATCAGATTTCTTCCATACCATCTTTGCAACTTTTGACCAGTGTAAACAATTAGAACCAATATCATAAATTACTTTTGGATTTATTGACTGTTCATATTTCATCTGATAAAGATAATCAATATGATCATATGGAGTCATTAATATTTCAGAAAATCTTTCATAGTAATCATCTAAACTTTTTCGATCAGTTAATATATTAATATATTCTTTCCACGATCCAGCAACTCTTTTCCAATTATAATTTTCTATTGCATAATTTGATATAAGACTTGATACATAATCATATTCATCTCTTGCAACATCAAAGAAATGAAGAGCACGAATCACTTCTTCGGCAAAATTTTTATGAAAGGTTTCGTCAGGAATCCAACCTCTTGAAGTATTCTGTCCAGACATTAGAATATACTTACCCATCCTGTTAGAGGTCTCTGGAAGCGCTCCCATGTCTGTTGTAATAGGAAAGCATCCACAAGACATTGCTTCTGCTAAAGACACGCAGAAGGTCTCCTCCCAGACATTAGGATGAATATAAAAAGCGGCATCCTGAATATGTGGAAGAAGTTCTTCTCTATCAATACAAGGAGAATATTCGACACCAGGAAGTTGTTTAAGTTCTTTATAAACAGAAATAAATGGTGATGGTTCTAGTCCATTTGGTCCAGTAATAGTTTCATTATCCCCTTCGCCTGGTTGAATATCTCCATAAAGAGACATAGAAGAAAATACTTTGAGTTTTGCATCTGGATGATGCTTAATAACTTCCTTCCAAATTGGAACCAAAGGAGCAACTCCTTTGTGTGGTGCCGAAAAGAAAATACAAGTCTTTGACTTTGATTTTCCAGATGGACGAAACATCTCATGCACTCCATTTGGAATAACATGAAGTTTCTCTGCTGGTGCTCTGTTATACTTTATAAACTGCTCTCTTTCCCAATTAGAAACACAGACGATTCCATCAATTTTATCCACATATTGTGGAAGATCTTTGTGTCCCATCTGGTCACAGTTATCATGTGCCCAGATAATTTTATATTTTTTATTTGACTTTATAATTTCATAAGATGTTCTTTGCACCTCAACATTTTCTGGAAAAGTATAATGTTGAGAAAGATAATGAAAAGAACTTTCAGTTGCACCAGATTTCATATAGAATAATGTAGTTTTGATTATTTATCAGTTAGTTTGAGACTCCTGCTAAACTATTTCTTGCTCCTGTTAAATTTGCTCCATGAACTGGTGGACCATCCACAGTTTCTGTAGAAAAATCAATGCGATCAATAGTGGCAACATTAGGCGGACTCTGACCACCGGCAAAGTAACCATAATTGGAATTAGAAACTGATGTTAAAAGATTTCTTGCATTAGTTAGTTGTGGTGTTGGTGCGGGTATTAATATAGTATCATTAGAAAAATCTAGGCGGTCAATGGTACAACGTTGACTTGTACCATCATAACCGCCAGCAAAGTAACCATAGTTAGAATTAGAGACTCCTGCCAAACCACTTCTTGCCACTGTTAAATTTGCTTCATGAACTGGTGGTCCTACTACAGTTTCTGTAGAAAAATCTATACGGTCAATGGTACAAACATTAGGTGTAGCTCCACCGGCAAAGTAACCATAATTAGAATTAGAAACTGCTCCTATACCATTTCTTGCTTGAGTTAAATTATTTCCCGATTCCGAAGTAGTTTCATTAGAAAAATCAATACGGTCAATGGTACAAACACGACCTGGTGGAGTATACCCACCAGCAAAGTAACCATAGTTAGAATTAGAAACTGCATTAAAAGCATTTCTTCCTTCAGTTAATTGATTTCCTACTGGTGGTAATGATACAGTTTCATTAGAAAAATCAATGCGGTCAATGGTACAAAGCCGCACTGCTGCGTCAAAACCACCACCAAAGTAACCATAATTGGAATTAGAGACTGCTGCTAAACTACTTCTTGCTTCAGTTAAACTTGCTCCATGAACTGGTGGTCCTACTACAGTTTCTGTAGAAAAATCAATACGGTCAATGGTACAAACTTGACCTGGAGCATCACCGCCAGCAAAGTAACCATAAGTACTTGATATTCCTTTGCCGTCTATATCAGTTCCTTTTCTGACTCCTCTTGAGTTTATTGATTTTCCTCCAGAGACTGCTGCTAAAATATATCTTGCTTGAGTTAATGATGGTCCAGGTAATGATACAGTCTCATTAGAAAAATCAATGCGGTCAATGGTGCAACGATAAGGTGGAGAAAAACCACCAGCAAAGTAACCATAATTGGAATTAGAGACTGCTGCTAAAGCATCTCTTCCTTGAGTTAATGATGGTCCTGGTAGTGATACAGTCTCACTAGAAAAATCAATGCGGTCAATGGTACAAACAACAGGTCCTGGAGTAGAACCACCACCAAAGTAACCATAATTGGAATTAGAGACTGCTGCTAAAGCATTTCTTGCTTGAGTTAATTGATCTCCTACTGGTGGTACTGCTACAGTCTCACTAGAAAAATCAATGCGGTCAATGGTGCAAACACGACTTGGTGGCACAGACCCACCGGCAAAGTAACCATAATTGGAATTAGAGACTGCTGCTAAAATACTTCTTGCTTGAGTCAATGATGGTCCTGGTAGTGATACAGTTTCACTAGAAAAATCAATACGGTCAATGGTACAAACACGACCTGGT
>Ga0075476_10000663_pt1 | contig 15405 bp, 14 predicted proteins | sample DEB08_DNA_5_FD_76339 | JGI IMG/M metagenome (GOLD analysis project Ga0075476, IMG submission 76339) | Aqueous microbial communities from the Delaware River and Bay under freshwater to marine salinity gradient to study organic matter... | ecosystem: Environmental > Aquatic > Marine > Coastal ...
GCCACTTTTTTTGTATTTGATGACACGCCAACGCTGGTAACCAATCGGCATGTTGTTGAAGGTTTTTCTGGTGACTTTGTAAAGTGTCATTATCGTTTTCCAAAAGATGATGACAATATCCAGTTCCCTGAATCAGTGATTGCATTCGGCGCAAGTGACGAGCTTGAGGAGCCAGATTATGCAACTGTTGAACTTACTTCGCCAAACCCCTACGTGCGCACACTACAGCGAACAGCGCAGGCGCAGATTTGTGCGACGCGACCACAGATTGGTGATGAGGTGATTATTCTCGGGTTTCCTACGATTGGCTCCAGTCGTGACGTTACCGCAACAGAAGGCATCATTGCTGCAGTTGAAGAAAACTATTATGTGACATCTGCCAAGGTGGATAGTGGTAACTCTGGAGGTGCAGCTATCCATGTAGAAGATCAATGTTATCTCGGTATCCCAACCTTTACTGCTCTTGGGCAAGCAGAGTCACTCGCTCGTATTTTGAGAGCAGATCAGATCGATTTCTAAAAAAGATGTTTGGTATACTAGACGTAGTTTAGTATTAGCCCAAGTACATATATGGCGATTCGCGTAGCGATTAATGGTTTTGGAAGAATTGGACGAGCTTTTTTACGTAACGTTTTAGGACGTGGTGATGATTCTATTGAGGTGGTGGCAATTAACGATTTAGGAGATGAGGCAAATTTAGCGTATCTGCTGCAGTATGATACGGCGTATGGTAAGAGTGGTCTCACGGTTGAAGCAAAAGAAGGAGCGTTGGTGGTAAATGGATCTTCAATTGCATTTCTTCAGCAGAAAGATCCAGCGCAGTTGCCCTGGGCGGATATGGATGTTGATGTTGTTCTGGAATCAACTGGATTCTTTACGAAATATGAAGGTGCGAAATTACATCTTGATGCTGGGGCTAAGAAGGTGGTTATTTCAGCACCGGCGAAAGGTGAGCCGGTACCAGGGGTTGAATCCGCAACCGTTCTGATGGGGGTTAATCACGACCAGCTTGGAACGTGTCAGATCAGTTCCAATGGTTCATGCACTACGAATGCATCCAGTCCGGTAATGCAGGTGATGCATGAGACGATTGGCGTTGAAAAAGCTATCTTAACCACCGTCCATGGATACACTGCGACACAGCGACTCCAAGACTCCCCAAGCAAGGATTATCGTAAGGGTCGTGCCGCTGCGCAAAATATAATTCCAACCACGACGGGTGCCGCTGTTGCAGTAACAAAAGCCATTACTGATCTTGAAGGTAAGTTCGATGGTATCGCTATGCGTGTACCTGTGATTGTTGGTTCCATTGCTGACATTACTTTTGTGGCAGGGCGAGATACTTCAGTTGAAGAGATTAATGAAATCTTTACTCGTGCAGCAGAAGAGAATCGCTGGCAGGGGATTTTGGGTGTGACGAATGAGCCGCTCGTTTCTTCAGACATTATTGGTCAGAAGTACGGTGCCATTGTCGATCTTGGATTCACTCGTGTGGTGGATGGAAATCTAGTAAAGATCCTCTCTTGGTACGACAATGAGGCCGGATACACGAACACACTTGTTGAACACGTGATTGAGACTGGTCAGTCGTATATGTAGTCATATGAACATCTATTTCGCTTCAGATCATGCCGGGTTAGCACACAAAGATAAGGTCTTTGCATATTTGGTAGAACATACTGATTATCAGCTGACAGATTTCGGTCCCTTTGAGTTTGACGCAAAAGACGACTACCCAGACTACATTAGTTTGGCAGCGCGAAGGGTTGCAAGAGAAACGCATAGTATTGCAATAATCTTTGGTGGCTCAGGCCAGGGGGAGGCGATTTTAGCCAACCGTTTCCAGGGAGTGCGCGCCGCAGTGTATTACGGTGGCGACAAAGATATCCTGAGACTCTCTAAAGAACATAACAATGCCAATGTGCTATCAATTGGATCTCGGTTTGTATCTGATGAAGAAGTGGTCGGTGTTGTGAAGGAGTGGTTGGATCATCGATTTACTCATGTGGAGCGCCACGAACGTCGCCTTAAAAAACTTGAGCAAAAGGCAAAGATGGGCCTTAAGGAACCGGCTATTGAACGCTTTGGTTGGATTGGTGTCATTCTTATTGTGAGCGCCTATGTTGCCAATATTTTCGGCGTACTTCTTCCTAATGACACGGGATACCTGATGGCAAACGTAGTTGGTTCCTTGTTTGTGATGATTGATGCACGGCAAGACAATAACACCCAAGCTGTTGTTATTAATGCTGTCTGGATTCTGGCTGGTCTTATTGGTATGTTCCACTATTTCTTACTATGATTCCGATTATTCCTGCCATCATGCCGGCTGGTATTGATGACCTCGAAGACAAAATTCAAGCTGTCCATCATGTGGTAGATGTGGTGCAGATTGATATTATGGATGGGAAATTTGTACCCGGTAAAACATGGCCGTATCCACTGCGAGGAGATGCTGCGCGAGATCTCATGCCAGAAGGGTTGCCGTTTTGGGACACCTTAGATTATGAACTTGATTTGATGGTCAGCAGACCGGAAGACACCTTTGAGTTTTGGCGTAGCTTCGGGCCGGCATACATGGTGATTCATTATGAGTCAGTGGTAGATTGGGATGCGCTGCTACGTCACGTAGAGGAGAGCAGAGACTTAATTTCTTTTGGTTTGTCATTTGATAATACAACCGACGTGGCATTGATTGAAGATAAATTGGAGCACTTTGACTATGTGCAATGTATGGGGATCGAACAGATTGGTTTTCAGGGGCAACCATTTCATGATGAGGTCCTTGATACCATTACGTATCTTCGTAATGCCTATCCAGATCTCATGATTACTGTGGATGGTTCAGTTAATTTTGATACTATTCAGGATCTCTGTGAGGCTGGTGCACAGCGATTTGTAGCTGGGTCTGCAGTATATAACCATGATAATCCTGCGTATCAGGTGGAAGAATTAGCTCGTTTGGTACAATAGAGATATATGCATCTTACTGATGAACAATTGGTCCAGCTGGATCTCAAGGCAAATGGTATTCGACAGTCGATTATTGATATGCTCGAGGATGCTGGTTCTGGGCATACCGCTGGGCCATTAGGTATGACGGATATTTTTGCTGCTTTTTATTTCTATCTCTTAAATCACAAACCAGAAGAACCAGAGTGGGAAGATCGTGATCGTCTGATTCTCTCTAACGGTCATATTGTGCCAGTGCGATACGCCACCATGGCGCATGCGGGGTATTTCCCGCTACATGAACTAAAGACATTACGAAAGTTCAAGAGTCGTTTACAGGGGCATCCAGAGCGAGAAGTTCTACCTGGTCTTGAAACAACATCTGGGCCGCTTGGCTCTGGTCTAGGGCAGGCGGCTGGAATTGCGTATGGTGCACGCATGGATGGAAAGAAGTTTAAGACGTATTGTCTGACAGGTGATGGTGAATTGAATGCGGGGAATATTTGGGAGTCTGCTATGTTTGCGGCCGCACATAAACTTGGAAATCTTACCGTTGTGGTGGATCGTAACAATATTCAAATTAACGGTATGACTGAACATGTTATGCCGCTTGAGCCGCTAGCTGATAAGTGGCGAGCGTTTGGTTGGCATGTCATTGAGGTGGACGGACACAATATTAGAGCTTTTATTGCTGCTGTGGAACAAGGTCATGCTGTGATTGAAAAACCCGTGTGTATTATTGCGCACACGATTCCTGGAAAGGGTATTAAGGAGATTGAATTTGATTATCATTGGCATGGTAAACCGCCAACCACAGAGGAGGAGCAGCGATTCTTGCGAGAGCTGCGATCATTGCGAGGCACCATAGAAGCAGGTCATCAAGATTAATATGAGCAAACATTTAGCATCACATTTACATACCGACACGTTTAACGTTGAAGCCTTGGACCAGCAGCCAACTCGAAATGGGTTTGGTAAGGGGTTGGTTGAGGCAGCAGATAGTGATGAGCGAGTCGTGGCGGTTTGCGCAGACCTGGCAGAGTCAACCAGAATGCATTGGTTTCGAGAGAAATACCCGGAACGATATGTGGAGGTTGGGGTAGCGGAACAGAACTTGGCTTGTGTTGGGTCTGGTCTTGCAACCTATGGCAAGATTCCATTCATCACCAGCTATGCAGCATTTTCTCCTGGTCGCAATAATGAACAAATTCGAACCACGATTTCTTTAAATAACGTTCCTGTGAAAATCGCTGGATCTCACGCTGGAGTATCAGTCGGTCCAGACGGAGCCACTCATCAGGCACTTGAAGATATGGGACTGATGCGCATGCAGCCTAATATGACCGTCTTAAGTCCTTGTGACGCCGAAGAGGCAAGAAAGGCTACAATTGCAGCTGCACTTCATGATGGGCCCGTGTACATTCGTTTGGCTCGGGATAAGAGCCCTGTGTTCACTACCAAAAAGTCACCATTTGAAATCGGAAAAGCGGAGATGATTTATGAAACAGAAAAGCCAGAGGTTGGCATTATTGCAACAGGTGCTTTGGTGCATAACGCGCTCATGGCAGCAGAAGAGCTTCGTGAGGCTGGAGTTTCTGTGTCTGTGATGAACCTGGCAACGATTAAGCCTTTGGATAAAAAAGCAATCTATCAATTTGCTCATGACGTAAGAGCGCTCGTTACCGTTGAAGAGCACCAAATTGCTGGAGGTATGGGTTCTGCTGTTGCCGAATTTCTGGCTACCCAAGAACCAGTACCGATTGAATTTGTTGGCGTGAAAGATCGCTTTGGACAATCAGGCGAACCAAAACAGCTCGTGCAAGAGTATGGCATGGATGCAGCTGCCATTGCACGAGCTGTGTATCGGGTATTGAGTCGGAAAAGAGACTAAATAAGTTTCTCAGCTTTATATTCTGCTGGTGCGTCAGCAAGGTGTTGCTCAAGCTGTGCTCGCTCAAGTAATCCAGCTTGAGCTCCTACGTGTTGTACAACACTCATTGAATTAATTGGTCCCCATCGCAATGCTTCATCAAGTGTTTTGCCCATGATAAGAGCAGAGGTGAAGGTGCTGCTAAATGAGTCTCCGGCACCGGTGCGATCTACTGGTGTTGCTGGGTCTGGGTACATTGGAATGTGCCATCCATCTGTTCCGTCGAATGCATATGCACCACCGGGTCCATCAGTAATACAAACAATATTTGGTCCCAGTTTTCGCATTTCTTGGATCAGGAATACCACCTGTGCTTTTCGATCGTTGATGTTTTTCTCTCGGTTGCTGTCGATAGTGCTTTCGCCAAGTACTGGCTCTAGAATACGTTCCGCTTCTTCAACATTACAGAAGAAAAGCTCACTTGCTTCATAGATATCTTTCAGAGTTTCGTAGCCAAGTTTAATTTGGAAGGTTCCTGGCTGAAAGGCCATTTTAATATCATTTTCTTTTACCCACTGTGCAATATCGTGGTGGTATTGCATGGAGTCTTCACCGACAGAGCTAAAGTAGATCCACTTGGGAAGTGGTTTGTTTTCTGTCTGTGCAGCTAGGTTATAAGCATAATCCTCATGCTTGATAAGGATAGTGCGTTCCGCCTTGTAGCGGAGCACAAAGTGATAGTTGGTGGTTTTACCAGCTTCGGTGGTGATGAATTCAGTATTTACACCACGATCTTTGAGTGCCTGGATGGTCTTTGCGCCCATCTCGTCATCACCAACGTGGGTCATGATTCCAGCTCGCAAGCCGAGTCTGGTAGCAGAAGTTGCGCCATTAGGACTGTTTCCTACGGCCATAATGAGTTCACGTTCTTTGTAGGGGATCTTGTCTCCAAAACGCATGGCGAGCATAGATACTCCGTCTCTATCTTCAAAGACGCGCGCGTCTCGTAGGGCGACGAAATCGTCGTTGACGATATCTCCAATGGCTAAAAAGTCTAATTCACGGTCGGTGTTTTCCATGGATGTATGAGTTAACAATAACGCAAACAGTATAACAAATCAGAAAGACCTGCATGGTACAATCTTGCATATGAAAGCATTACGTTCACATAAAGGTGCGATTGCGCTAGTGTTGTTGCGATTAGCACTTGGTTGGCTCTTTTTTTATGCGGGTTGGTCCAAAATTACTAACCCAGATTGGAGTGCGGTGGGGTATCTCACTAACGCAAACACGTTTCCAGACTTTTTTGCAAAGCTGGCGCAGCCAGAGGTGCTGCCGCTTGTAAATACATTAAATGAATGGGGGTTGTTGTTGATTGGTGTAGCACTCTTGCTTGGCTTGTTCACTCGTGCAGCTGCTTTTGCTGGGGTGGTGCTCATGGTGCTCTATTACTTACCGGTACTTAATTTCCCGCACGTTGCTCATGGGTATTTGATTGATGATCACATTATCTATATCGCAGCGTTATTTGTTCTGATTGCGCAAAATGCAGGGAAGCATTTCGGTCTCGATAAATATCTATGTCGATTATGGAAGAAGTAAAGTTGTCTGAATTAAAAAATTTACTTGAGGGGGACGTAGATACTTCTCGGGAAGTGCTTGATGTACACAGCCGAGATACGAGTTTGTTTCAGAGGCGACCTGAGGTGGTGGTGTTTCCAAAACATCTTGAGGATGTAAAAAAGCTCGTTGCTTGGGTTCGGGATAAAAAGGAGCAGAATCCTGGACTTTCAATTACTGGTCGCTCAGCTGGTAGTGACATGACCGGGGGGCCGTTAAATGATTCAATCATTGTTTCGACGACACGTTACTTGAGTCATTACACGGTGAACGAAAAAGAACTTACAGCTACCACCGAACCAGGAGTTTTTTATCGTGACTTTGAAAAAGGAACGCTACCTAAAGAGATTGAATTTCCTTCATATCCAGCCTCACGGCGCCTCGCCGCACTTGGAGGAATTGTGATGAATAATTCCGCTGGAGAAAAAACACTTCGCTACGGACAAACGAGAGATTTTGTTGATGAGGTGGAGATGGTGCTGTCTGATGGAAATGCGTACAAATTTGGTCCACTGAAGCTTCCTGAGCTTCAGCAAAAGATGGAGCAGCAGGATTTTGAGGGTGATCTGTATCGTAAGCTGGTGCCGTTAATTAAAGACAACAACGATTTGATTAAATCTGCTAAGCCGAATGTTACTAAGAATTCTGCTGGCTACGCCCTGTGGCGTATTTGGGATCAGAGTAGTGACACCTTTGATCTATCACAGTTATTTGTGGGGTCTCAAGGTACCTTAGGACTTCTTACTAAAGCCAAGTTGCGCTTGGTAAAAGAAAAGCCTCACAAACGAATGATTGTGACCTTCTATAAGAGTTGGGACGACTTGCCTGATGTGGTAAACGCAGTATTGCCACATGATCCGGAGACACTCGAGACATTTGATCGGGAAACATTAAAGCTCGGGTTACGCTTTATGCCTGAAGTTGCTAAGCGGGCGGGAGAGTCATTTGTAAAGTTTGCACTTCGTTTTATTCCAGAGGTTGGCATTGGGGTACGTATGCTCGGCATGCCAAAGCTCATTGTGTTGATTGAGTTGGCCGAAGACTCGAAAGAGGCATTAGACCAGAAAACAGAAGCAATCACAAAAGCATTGAAGCCGTTCCGTGTTTGGCACCGCGTGCTAAAGCGAGAACCTGAAATGGAAAAGTATCTCACCATGCGACATGAAAGCTTCGCTCTGCTTCGCGAGCATGTGAAAGGAAAGAAGACCGCTCCGTTTGTGGAAGATTTTGCAGTATTGCCTGAGCGTATGCCAGAGTTCTTGCCAAAGATGTTGGCGATTCTTAAAGAATATGGAATTAAGGCGAACATTGCTGGTCATGCTGGTAATGGGAATTATCACATTATTCCGTTGATGGATTTGAACGATCCTAAAGAGCGAGAAAAGATTTTACCAGCCGCTGACAAGATCTATAGTTTGATCATTGAGTATGGAGGGACGATTACCGCTGAGCACAATGATGGAATTATGCGTACACCATACTTAGAAGAAATGTACGGGGAAGAGGTGTACGATTTGTTTAGGCAAGTTAAAAACATCCTCGATCCGCAAAATATTTTTAACCCGGGGAAAAAAATTGGGGGGACTAAGGAGGACATTGAGACATATATGGCACCGATAGAGGAATAGCAGTATACTGAGTGTATATTAGGTAGCTATTCTGGTATATGGAAGGACTAATCATCACAATTATTGTTGTCATTATTCTGTTTCTTGCTTTTCTTAAGCAGGTGAATGAATATGAGCGCGGCGTTATGTTTACTATGGGTAGATTCACTGGGGTGAAGAAACCAGGGTGGAGAATGGTGGTTCCAATTTTTCAGCAGCTGCGCAAGGTGGATATGCGTGTAAAAGCGGTTGACGTGCCAGATCAAAAAACGATCACCAAAGACAACGTGTCTGTGGGGGTGAATGCCGTCATCTACTACAAAGTGGCAGATGCAGGTAAAGCGATCTTGAATGTCGAAAACTTCTTCCATGCCATGACACAGCTTGCTCAGACCACTATGCGTAATATTGTTGGTGAGGTTGAGCTTGATGAACTACTTGCTGAGCGAGATAAGCTATCCGAGAAAATTCGTTTCATTGTTGATCAGGCTTCAGATGACTGGGGTATCAAGGTTGATAATGTTGAATTAAAAGATGTGGTATTGCCGCCAGACATGGAGCGCACCATTGCAAAACAAGCAGAAGCAGAGCGTGAGCGTCGCGCGGTGATCATTAAGGCACAGGGTGAGGTTGCTGCTGCGGAGAATATGGCAGCTGCAGCTGAAACACTTTCAGCTCAAACTGGTGCGCTTCATCTTCGAACTCTGCAGTCATTAAATGACCTCTCTTCTGATCAATCAAATACCGTAATCTTTGCGATTCCACTCGAAATTCTACGTGCGTTTGAGAAATTTAATACAAAATAAAAAACCTCCCAGAGGGAGATTTGATATTTTAAAATGGATAGAAATCTTTCCATCTTGTAGCAAAGAGAATTGACACTAACCATAGTGCTGGGGCTGTTAAGCTCAGGAACACTATAACTTCAAAATTGGTCTTAATAAGATCAAGCATTGCTTGAGTCATGGTTGCTATGGTTGATTGTTCCCCCAGGATTCCGTCGAGAGCTATCAGGACGGGTGGCCATACGGCTGCATAGAGCACATGGAAAAATCCAATAATTCTCAGAGGCTTAATGTTTGGAATAATATTCAATATTCCAATGGTGAATACGCAGCAATAAGCTATTGCCGACAATAATAAAATTATATTCATGATTGTAAAAGTATATTGTTTTAATCTAGCCAGTTCTTGTAAAAAAGCAAGTAAAATAAGGCTTTTTGTGCTATACTTGCTTAGTAAGTAGCTGCGCTTCTGCGCACCATTTTTACTGTTATGGCAAAGAAAAAAACACCAGAAAATTCATATACTGCTGATGATATTCAAGTGCTCGAAGGTCTTGAGCCCGTTCGTAAAAGGCCAGGAATGTACATTGGTTCAACTGGACCAGATGGGCTTCATCACTTGATTCGTGAAATTTTTGATAACTCTCGTGATGAAGCGATGGCAAATCATGCTGATCATATTGAGATTGCATTGCTGCCAGATAACTGGGTCCGCGTGATTGATAACGGTCGCGGCATTCCGGTAGGGAAGCATAAAAAAACTGGTGTTTCAGCCCTTGAAACCATTATGACCACACTTCACGCCGGTGGTAAGTTTGGTGGAGGAGGATATAAGGTTTCTGGAGGACTTCACGGTGTAGGTGCTTCTGTGGTGAATGCCCTGTCTACAGAAACTAAGGTGTTCGTGCATCAGGATGGAAATATTCATTCACAAGAATATGCCCGAGGAAAGAAGAAGTTTAATGTGAAAAAGGTAGGTAAGACAAAGCATCGTGGAACCGTTGTGATGTTCCAGCCAGACCCTGAGATTTTCAGTGAAATTAAATTCAACTGGAAGCGGATTTTGAACCACTATCGAAACCAAGCCTTCTTGGTGAAGGGGATGCGCGTAACATTGATTGATGCTCGCGAGTACGCTGACAAAATTGATTTAGAAAATGTCTACTACCTAAAAGATGAACAGCTACAAACCATAAACACCACCTTCTATTTCGAAGGAGGTCTACAGTCTATGGTGAAGTATTTGAATGATACACAGCGGATCATTCAGGAAAAGATGTTCTACGTAGAGAAAGAAATTGATGATATTCAGGTGGAGATTGCACTGCAATATGTTGATGATATTTCTCCTCGGATTGTTTCTTTTGCAAACAATATTAGTACCCCGGAGGGAGGTATGCACGTTACCGGATTTAAATCTGCCCTTACTCGTCTTCTCAATAGTTACAACAAGAAGAATAAGATTCTGAGTGAGAAAGACGGAAACTTCACCGGAGATGATGCGCTTGAAGGAATCACGGTGATTATCTCTGCGAAGATGCCAGAAATTCAATTTGAAGGTCAGACCAAGACAAAACTTGGTACTCCTGAGGCGCGTGGTGCGGTGGAAACTATTTTTAGTGAAGCCTTCTCAGATTTCTTGGAAGAAAATCCAAAAGAAGCGAAAGCAATTCTTAACAAGATTGTGCTTGCGCTTCGTGCTCGAAAGGCTGCAAAAGCAGCTAAAGATTCCATCTTGCGAAAGGGGGCTCTTGAAGGATTCACGCTTCCTGGAAAGCTGGCTGATTGTCAGAGTAAGAAAGCAGAGAACTCAGAAATTTTCATTGTAGAGGGAGACTCTGCTGGTGGTTCTGCTAAGCAGGGACGTGATCGTAAGACCCAGGCTATTTTGCCGCTGCGAGGTAAGATTTTGAACGTAGAACGTGCACGTCTTGATCGTATGATTGCTAACAATGAAATCAAGAGTATGGTTATTGCCTTCGGAACCTCTATTGGTGAAACCTTTGATATTGAAAAGCTGCGTTACAGTAAGATTATTATTGCAACCGATGCCGACGTCGATGGTTCACACATTCGTGTACTCCTTCTAACTTTGTTCTACCGATACTTTAAACCATTGATTGAAGCTGGAAATATTTATATTGCACAGCCACCGCTCTATAAGGTGCAGCATGGTAAGAAGGCGGCATATGCTTTCACAGACGATGAAAAGGTCGCTATTCTTAAAGACTTTGGTGTGGTTGAAACAGAGGTGGAAGAAGTTGAAGACGGAGAAGAGGAGGAAGAAACCAAGAAAAAGACCAAGAAGGTTAAGGTTCAGCGATACAAGGGTCTTGGTGAAATGAATCCTGAGGAGCTATGGGAAACAACCATGGATCCTGCTAATCGTATTCTGAAGCAGGTTACCGTTGACGACGCTCAAGAAGCAGATCGTGCTTTCGATGTCTTAATGGGAACTGATGTAGCAGCTCGAAAGAACTTCATCCAAACTCACGCCAAGATGGCACAGTTGGATATCTAAAGTCGCTGCTGAATTAAATCAGTAAGCTCTTCTACGTGAGTCAGTTTGTCTGCTGCAATTCGTTGCCAGACAGCTAATTCATCCTGATCTTCTACTTGAGGTAGGTAAAAATTTTCAATACGCCACAAGCTTTTTTGTTCTTGGACGAGTTGGTTCATGAGGTTGTAGAGACTGTCTTCGTACATGCAGTTATTCTAGCATGAGAGAAGCTTAGTTTTTGATTGTGCTGATGATAGCTTCGACAGAGATAGCATCTTGGGTTGTGTTTTCGTCGCGACCCTCCATGGTGAACTTTTCTGATTCTTGTTCTTTGTCGCCAATGACAATCCAGAACGGAGTCTTGGCTTTTTTAACATTTCTCATACGTTTTCCGAGACTGTCGCTGGCTGAAAGTAATTCAGTGCGTACGCCATGTTTCTTAAGTTCATCTCGTACGCTTTGTGCATATTCATCATGCGCGTCACTAACAGGTAGGATTGCAATTTGAATTGGTGATAGCCATACAGGAAAGGCTCCGGCAAAGTGTTCAATGATTACAGACATGAATCGTTCTAATGATCCTGCGATTGCACGGTGAATCATGACGGGAACCTCTTTACCACCTTCACTGGTGGTGTATTCAAGTTCAAAGCGTCTTGGCATGTTGAAGTCTAGCTGTGCGGTGGCAAGCTGCCATTCACGTCCAATGGCGTCCTTGAACATGAAGTCTAGCTTCGGACCATAGAAAGCCGCTTCACCTTCAACCTTCTTCCAGTTAAGACCCGCTTCATCTGCAACTTCTGCCAGTACAGTTTCCGCTTCATCCCAAAGCTTTGGATCTCCCAGATATTTCGCTGGTTCTTGTGGGTCCCGGCTAGAAAGTGATACCCAACATGTTTCTTCATTCCACATGTCTAGCGATGAATAGAATTCACGAATCACGTGAATGATATTGTTAATTTCTTGTTTCATCTGGTCTGGGCGGCAGAATACGTGACCATCGTCTTGAGTGATACTGCGAACGCGTGAGAGTCCCAGGAGTTCTCCAGCTTGTTCATCTCGATACACCATGGTGGATTCCATGTAGCGAACAGGGAGGTCACGATAGCTGCGTGGCTGAGACGCATAGATCTGGGTGTGGTGCGGACAGTTCATGGGTTTCATCACAAACTCAGTGCCTGATTTTCCTTTGACCTTAAAGAGTTCATCGCCGAACTTTTCCCAGTGTCCAGAGGTTTCGTACAGATCTTTCTTAGTGATGTGTGGGATGGTTACTCGTTCATATCCTAGATCCTTTTGAATGTTTTGGATTTTCTCAATGATGAGATCTCGCATGAGAGATCCTTTTGGAGTGAAGAGAGGAAGACCGGGTCCAACAAGATCTGAGAAAGTGAAGAGATCAAGTTCTTTGCCAAGTTTGCGGTGATCGCGCTTCTTGGCTTCTTCTCGCTGCTCAAGATATGCATCAAGGTCTTCTTTGGATGCGAACGCAAGTCCATAGATGCGAGTAAGCATTGGTCGAGTTTCATCACCGCGCCAATACGCACCAGCAAGTTTATCAAGCTTGAACATGTCTCCTGAAACTTCTTTGGCCATGTCGGTCACATGTCCGCCGCGACACAGATCGGTGAAGTCCCCAGAGGTGTAGAAGGTGATGGTCTCACCACTCTCGATAATGTCTTCAATGATTTCCAGCTTATATGGATTTCCAGCATAGAATTCTTTGGCTTCTTCCGCAGTTTTTTCTTCAGGAGAAAACTCATGCCATGAAGATAATTTTTTCCTCATAGCCTTTTGAATTTTTTTCAGATCTTCGTCGGTTACTTTTTCGTCACCAAAATCAAAGTCGTAATAGAATCCGTTGTCGACAGGGGGGCCGAGCGTGGGTTTTGCGTTGGGATACAGCTCTAGCACGGCTGATGCCAGAAGGTGAGCAAGGGAATGCCGAACGGCATACAGATGGTCTACTTTTTCTTCCATACGCAAAATAATTAACTAACTATAGAAATGTATCAAAAAACCTTTATTTTTCCTAGTTTTTATGGCACGTTTTAAAAAATAAAACATCATGATCGAAGAAAAAATTAATGCAATTATGAATGCTTTTCGAATTGCAAAGTATTCATTTGGAGTGCGGGCGGTTTGGGACAGTTTTGTCTTGGATGGTAAGCGTCAGGAGTGTGTCTTGGTTTACATCGTGTATGAAAGACATGTGTTTGGCATGATTAAGGCGGTAAGTGGAGAAAAGAGAATGTTGCTGCAGATCAGCCATGTCAGCACGGCTGTGCACGAAGATTATCGGTACATCGATCCGCAAAGTGTCGTAGATCAATTTGTACGAAAGATCTTGATAGGTCAGAGGGTCTTAACTATAGATATGATTCAAGACGGTTGGCGACTGTCGCATAATTACACGTTAAAAACAGAAATCACCTTGATGGCAGAGCGTCTGCGGAGGGCAGGATTTCCTTTTGCTGTTAGAGCCACCAGTGAAACTGAGGTTATTCTGCAAGATAGAGACAATCCGTTGTTTGGTGGAATGTGGTGTTTCAATAAACATGTTGGGGTTATCTTCGGTGAAGTGAATGGAGTACGATCATTTGCACCGATTTCTGGCACTCAAAAGCTTTTATATGACTATCATGCGGGCGGCAAGCAATGCATGCCACCGAAGCAAGCATTTAAAATGGGGGAATACCTCGTCTTATCATCGATTGGCGGAGGCAAGCTTGAGTTTTGCGCTCGAGGTGTACTCGAGAAATATGACTTGTTTGCTTCAGAGGACGTGCTAATTGAACAAATAGTACCTCCGGGAGAAGGGGGTCTCTATGCTTCAGCTGTTCAGTATCTAATGGGTGACATATCACTTGAACAAGTGATTGCAAACCTATAGTAACAAGCGCCTCTTAGAGGCGCTTTTTTATTGCAGCAATTTTACCTTGTCACAAATGTATCCTTTTTCTCCGTTGCGACTAGAGACTTTTGCTTTGACCACTACGCACGTATCAGGCTCTAGGAGCTCATGAAATTCTTTGTAGGTTTTAGGGAATACCACCATTTCTAGCGAACCGGTGTGATCACTTAAAGTGAGAAAAGCCATCCGTTCTTGTTTTTTAGTGAGGATGGTTTTTGACTCACTAATGATGGCGCCAAAGATAATATTCTGATCAGTTTTTGATTGTTCGGTAATTTTTTTAATCGTGACACCGCTCTGGGCAAGTTTGTCTTTGTATTTATTCAGTGGATGACCAGAAACATACAAGCCAAGAAGTTCTTTTTCGCTGGCAAGTTTTTTGTCTCCATCCATAGGGTCTGCTGGTTCCAGGGTGAGTTTTGCCTGAGGTGCATTGTCGAGACCTCCAAACAAAGAAATTTGATCTTCATTCTGCATGCGGAATGAGCGGTTGAACGATAGAAGGTTTTCAATATTCGTCAGAAGCTCGTTTCGGTGTGGGTGTAGGGAATCAAGGGCGCCACAAAGGATGAGTGCTTCAAGTGATTTACGATTAAGGTTTCGGTGCTGGACGCGCTCAAGGAGGTTTTCAATGGATTTAAATTTGCCGTTATTTTTCCGTTCTTTGATAATCACTTTTCCAATCTCTTCTCCAAAGTTTTTGATATTGCGAAGACCGAAGCGGATACGGTGGGTGACAATTTTTTCATCAGGTGTTTTGTAATACAGACCTTTTGATTGTTCTGGCACAGTGTCTTTGTCGATATCGTCTGGATCTGCAACTACTACAGTGAAGTCTGAAAAAGATTCATTAACATCTGGCGGCATGATCTCCATTCCCATGCGACGACATTCGTTAATCACTTCGGCTACTTTTTCAATATCACCAGATTCAGCGGTCATGATGGCACTCATGTATTCCTGAGGGTAGTTAGCCTTCATGTATGCTGTTCGATAAGCAAGCTGCCCATAACTGGCGGCGTGGGCTTTGTTGAATCCATAGGCGGCGAAAGGTTCGATAAGTGCCCAGAGTTCTTTAATTTTATGGTCACTCATGCCGTGCTCACGGAGTCCAGCGACAAGTTTCTTCTTTTGCTCTTCCATGAGCTCTGGAATTT
>Ga0075476_10000669_pt1 | contig 15330 bp, 15 predicted proteins | sample DEB08_DNA_5_FD_76339 | JGI IMG/M metagenome (GOLD analysis project Ga0075476, IMG submission 76339) | Aqueous microbial communities from the Delaware River and Bay under freshwater to marine salinity gradient to study organic matter... | ecosystem: Environmental > Aquatic > Marine > Coastal ...
CCAACAACGGTCATATTACCAACAACGGTCATATTACCAAAGAATATGATGATTCATTTAGTAAACCATGTGGTTACAAAAATACGAACACATCTGTCGTGAGGATGACTAAAGAAGTATAACTCTATCTATACAAATACTAATTTTAGAACATCATCAATGGTATTCACTTTATGGAAAGTGATACCATCCAATATTTCTTTTCGTTTTTCATATTTAATCAAAAACTTTTCGAAATCTTCTTGATTTTCTTCAGGATAAATAAATTGAGTTACCCCAGCTTCAATACCCCCAATAATTTTCAAGTCTAATCCTCCAATAGCAGTGACTTTATGTTGTAGATTCATCTCTCCAGTGATAGCAATATTATGTTTTATTTTCTTTTTAGTCAACATACTATACATCACTATAGTAATAGCTGTTCCTGCCGAAGGTCCATCTTTATTGGTTGCACCATCTGGACAATGAATATGAATTCCTTGTTGTTTCGTATCTTCCAATTTCACTCTCAGTTTTTCTTGCTGTGATTTAGATAACAAGTTCCACGCAACTGTTTTAGCAACATTCATGCTCTCCTTCATTACATCACCTTGCATACCCGTTAATTTTAAATCCAAAAAGGTGGTAGAGTAAATAAATGAGGATTCTATAGGTAATACACCTCCCATCCCTAGAGTATTAGCCCATAATCCATTAATCAATCCCACTGTAGGAGTTTTATGTATCATATAAGGTTTTGATTTATATCGTTCTTTAAGATAGACATTTTCAATATTCTCTTTGGTCAAAACAATCGGGAGTGATTCCAATTCAAAACTATTCTCTAAAATCTCCAGATTAATCTGTGAATAAATTTCAAAAAGAATTTCCTTGAGTTTACGAACCCCCGACTCATTTGTATAGCGATTCACTATAAAACGAATAGTTTCATCATCTAACATGACCTGTCCTTTCATTCCTAACTTAGTCGCAATTTCTTTCAACAAGTGTTTACGTGTAATTTCTATTTTATCAATAATTGTAAGTCGTTCAAATTTCACACGATGGATGCGATCCAAAAGAATCCTATCTATAATACTCACATCGTTATATGAAAAAATAAATAAAACTTTTGAAACATCAATATTGATTCCATTAAAATACTTATCTTGAAAGCGTTCATTTTGCGATGAATCTATCAAATGGGTTAAAATACCTATCAGTTCTTTACCATTTTCAGTTTGACTTATTTTATCTAATTCATCAATAAAGATAATAGGATTCATACATTTACTTTCCATGAGAATATCCACTATCTTTCCCCAACTTGAACCCACATAGGTGTAATTATGTCCTTCAAAAGTGCTACCATTAGATGAACCACCAATAGCAATAAATGAAAAAGGACGACTATTACCTTCTGCATCTTTCAAACAATTAGCAATCCCATTTTTTGCCAACGATGTTTTACCGACACCAGGAGGTCCCTCGAAACCAAAACAATAGCCGTTATTTTCCCCCGATATCCATTGTCCTATAATACGTTTTATCTGTTTCTTTGCATTATCATGACCGTATACAGATTGATTTAATGTATCATCTATATAATTGATGTAATCTTTAATCTCATTCAAATTAAATTCAATTGTTTTCAACGATTTTGTGATAAAATTTTGCTGGGTCCATAAATCGTGATAAGTAGCCATTAAAAAGGACATCCATAATTGCTTATCCTTTTTCAGTGTATCAATACACGCAACTATGTCTCCTTTAATAGTTTCATTATTTTTGCCTGAATATGAAAGACGTTTCATATTTACATCATTTTTTTTTATGAATTGATTCAGAATACTAACACTCTTAATTAATTGACTTTTTTTACCATTATCTACCAATAAATCAGTTACTTTCTTTTTGTGGGCGTCATTTGTTTTTTCCAAAATATTATTCAATACATCATTTTTATTTTGAACTTCAATATAGGTAGAACAATATTCTATTTTTAACTCATTTTTTAATTCTGCTGGTAAATTATCAATAATTGTATTATAGTGATTAAGAGTATCTGGAATAAAATCCATCACTTCCTCTTGTTTGTATTGACCGAACGGAATTCGTAGTAATCCTTCCAAATATTGACGCGCTTTTGAACCTGTATCATCACTCTTTGCTTTTATTTCTTTAAGTTTTATCATCGCTTTTTCTTTAACAGAATCATTTACTTTAAGTAAACAAATCTGTTGTTCTAGTGGTATATTGTTTGAAAAATTATACAATTCTTCAGTATACGTGAGTGTATTATTCATAGCATCCTTAAAATATTTTTTAAACTCCATTGGTAAACTATCGAAGAGTAACACTTGTTCCTTTGAATCAATCGTATTATTAGCGTCACTCGTAAGTAAGTCATACAATAAATATGCAATATACTGAAAATCTGTTTCATTATTAAATAAAAGTAATTGAATCAACATAGCACGTTTTTCAATAATTGAGCCTTTTGTGAACTGTTTTACAACCGACATTAGTGGTTTACTTTTCAACAACTTCATAGAACTAATATTACTATAAAGTATATTACGGAGTTCTAATGCCGAATGAATGAGTAGATCTTTCACAGTCAAAGAGGCTATATAGCGTTCTACTAAACCTTCATCTATATCATCATCCAGTTCGCGAATAGAGTCTATTTGTGATGTAATATAAGTGTTAGAAATACAATCGAGTGAAATTTCATTAATAATACCAATAACAATAAGTGTTTTTTTATGGACTGAATTATGAAAAACCACTTTCAATCCCGAACATCCTAGTTTAAAATTATCGGCATTACGGATAGGATAACATTGAAAATTATTTGAATATTTTGCCATAACAAAATCCTCTAAAAGTGGAGCATTTTTATCGAGTTCATTTGGAATATTAGACCATAAAATAGATTTATAACTGATGGGTTGAAATAATACACTTAGAATATCCAGTATAGCCGATTTCTCATTTTTCAAATAGTTTTTATCAAAACAAATAGAGAGAAAGTCGCTTAAATTAGCACACCCATACTTTTGAAATAAAGAGGAAATATCATTATTCACACCCTGTAAATCTGTGAGTAGTTCATTCACATTTTCTATAGAGGCATTTTTTTTAATATCCTCTAATTTTTTAAACAGTATTTCTATACAATTATTGCAAATTGCTAAATTTGACGACGAAAGTATATCCGTTTGCTTTAATTGATTCATAGAAATCATTGTTCTTTGTAAAATATCTGAAAATTTACTCTGTTTTTCAAGAATAAATTTCAAAATATCATTATTTTTCTTTTTTTTTGTTGTGCTAGGCATATTTATATATATAGATAAAAATAATAAACAATGGTTCTCAAAATATATAAGTTTAATAAGTCTTAATGGGAATTCCAGCATATTTTTCACACATCATAAAAGAACACCGTAAAATTATAAAACAAATTTCTTATAGTAATTTCAATAATCCAGATTATCTCTTTCTAGATAGTAATTCTATTATTTATGATGTTGTTCGTGACCTTACATATTCCGAAACCGATACTACCTATGAAAAAACAATCATTCGTGAAACATGTAAATATATTAAACACTATATAACTTTACTGAAGCCGACAACTAAAGTTATGGTGGCTTTCGACGGTGTTGCACCAGTTGCAAAACTGAAACAACAACAATCACGTCGTTATAAAAGTGCATTTATGAAATCGAAATTTCCTCAAAAAGAACCTGAATGGAATACTTCAGCTATTACCCCTGGAACATCCTTTATGAAACAATTATCACGCGAAGTGAATAAATTTTTTTCCAAAAACCCAAAAGTTATTGTTTCCACTAGTAATGAGTTCGGTGAAGGAGAACACAAATTGTTTCAATACATCCGTGATAATTCGCAGTCATTAAAATCAAAAAAACTCATTATATATGGATTAGATGCCGATCTTATTATGTTAGCATTACAACATTTGCGAATATGTCCCAATATTTATTTATTTAGAGAGACACCACATTTTATTCGCTCTATAGACAAATCATTAAATCCGAATGAACTCTATGCATTAGATATTCCCCTATTTTCATCTTATATCACCAAAGAATTACAGACAGTCCCTCGTGAAAACACTATTTCTGATTATGTATTTATCTCATTTTTACTGGGAAATGACTTTATTCCGCATATGCCTGCACTTAATATTCGCACCACTGGCATCGACAGAATATTTGATGCATATCATGCTATTATCTCAGGAAAAACGTCACTTACCAAAGATGGCAAAATACAATGGAAAGTATTCAAAAAATACCTAGAGTATCTCGCAAAAAATGAATATGGTTACATAAAGCACGAGTATGAATTACGCGAAAAGCAGGAAAAAAGAGTTATGCGATACTATCATGCTAAAAACGACGAAGAAAAATGGGATGTTATTCCACAAATCCAACGCACTATAGAAGAGTATATTAATCCTAATGTTTCGGGATGGCAATGGCGCTACTACAAACAGTTAACAGATATCGATGTTCGCTTTTGTAGTCCACGCACCATATGTATTAACTATCTCGAGGGACTAGAATGGACGCTTGACTATTACACAAATGGATGTAAAAACACACAATGGTGTTATCATTATATGTATCCTCCTTTACTGGAAGACTTGATTAAATACGTGCCATCTTTCAACAGTGACTTGGTAGAAATAAATAGAAAGATTATTAGCTCAGACGCTCAATTAGCTTTTGTTTTACCAAAAGAGAGTTCGTATCTTTTAAATGAAAAAATGCGTTTAAAAATGAAACCCTACTATCAACAAATTAAAGAATTAGATACTGAATGGGCGTTTTGCAAGTATTTTTGGGAAGCACATCTTAAATTACCTCCTTTGTCGTTGAACGATATTGAAGATTAAAATTCAAATCAAATGAAATCAAATGGTAACACTTATTACACCAATAATACTATCTACCGCTTCCCAGTAATCCCAACCAGTAGCTATGAGCGACGTTTGAGAGGTGATTTTGTGCTCCTTGAGAATATGTGCAAAATGATTTTCGCAGAGATACAAAGGTAAGATGCGGAAGTAAGATGTTCTTCCGTATTTTCCTCTATCGCAATATTTCCACAAAATATTATACCTTTTCACAGAATCAGAACATACAACGTGTTTCTCGTTTTCACATAAGCACGTTACAATCCTTTGTGGGGGCAGTGATGATCCATAAATATAATCAGCAAACAACATATCACTGGCTTCTTCTTCTGTGCTACCCCATAAGACAGGATATTCACCGTCATTATTCATCATCAGAGCGTTGTGTTCTTCTTCTGACAAATCAAAATCGATGGTGGTTGTGGACGGAGTAAAACCCTGGGGTGGGTTCGACGCATGATCCACCATCCACACAAACTGATAGGCTTGTGTTTCTCCTACTTCACCACAATTAGACGATGATAATGACCACATCGATGACGACGACATAATTCTGGATTCTGAGTTCTGGATTCTGAGTTCTGGATTCTGAGTTCTGGATTCTGAGTTCTGGATTCTGAGTTCTGGATTCTGAGTTCTGGATTCTGAGTTCTGGATTCTGAGTTCTGGATTCTGGGTTCTGGATTCTGGGTTGATACTACATATAAGTTAAATACTTATTCTAATTCAATTTTTTGTATTTTACGATAAATTGAAAGTAGTATTGGTATAATGAAAGAGTAAAAGAGCAAAAAATAAAAGACTATGAACTCGTTGCTAAAATCACTATGTGATTCTCATCCATTTTCAATAGATAAGATGACGGATTTTATATTTACACCTTGTCATCACACTATAGATACTAAACCAAAATACGTTAGTGTTATTCCAAATCCAGAATTGAATACTATCAGCATAAGTGACAATTGTTTTGACAAAGATAATACTATCCAATATGTTATTATAGATGATTCCGTTCAAATAATTGGAAAATCAGCCTTTTACTGCAGTGTCAATTTAACTCGTGTAATCATTCCATGTTCTGTCACATATATAGACGATCATTCATTTTGTTGTTGTAAAAATTTGAAAAATTTAATTATACCAAATTCAGTGAGACATATTGGTAAGTTTGCATTACAGAATTGTGAAAGTTTAACAAATCTAGACTTACCCCCATCATTGACTACCATGGGTGTAAACGTATTCCAATATTGCATAAAACTCACGCATGTATCATTAGTATCTACGTTACTTACAGATATTCCTGATAATACCTTTTCATTGTGTTACAAACTAGAAAGTGTTAAACTGCCATTATCACTCACATCAATAGGTGCATGCGCGTTCAATGATTGTTATAAACTTCAAACTATAAATATTCCTACTTCAGTGAAAGTCATTAAAAAAGCAGCTTTTCACAACTGTCTTATGTTATCATCAGTAGTATTACCACCATCATTGCGATTTTTAGGAGAACACGTCTTTAACAGATGTGTTCTTTTGTCATCAATAAATATACCTCTTTCTTTAACCACACTATCTAGTCATACTTTTGTGGGATGTAAAGAACTAACATCTATCGAAATTCCTGAAACAATAACAAATATAGGAGATTTTGTCTTTACAAACTGTTATTCGTTGAATAATATCACACTACCAAAAAAATTTAAATATAGAATGGAGCTTATATTTTACAGATTAGATCTTTCAGATAAAACCATCACTTTTATTTGAAATAGCAAATAGCAAATAGCAAACATTACACTGTAGTTTCAGAAACATAACCAGCATATATAGGATTAGGTGTGCGAACGACAGAATCTTCTTCTTGGATCATTATCATACGTGGTGATTTATAAAAACGATACCATATAAGGAAAAACAACATTACCAATGTTATCAAAGCAATTATCCCAAAAACAATGTTAATGATAATGTTTTCTTTTTCCAAACTCATAGTCAATATGTGATGCTTTCTTCACCCAGTGATATAATATATATACATCATTATTAGCATTCAATTTTATTGCTTAAAGAATTATTGTGTTAAACTATATAGTAATGGCTACTATTAAAACTGAGATTAGTGATAGAAATGCATTCCAGAGTATTTTAGATGAAAACGAAGGAATTGTTCTTATAAAATTTGGCGCAAGTTGGTGTAAACCTTGTAAGGAAATAGGACCATTTGTTAAAGAAATGGTAAATAAACTACCCAATACTTTTACAGTGTATGATCTGGATGTTGATGATAATTTTGAAGTATATGGATTTCTCAAAAGTAAAAAAATGGTTAGCGGAATTCCAACGCTACTTGCTTACTATCGACAAAACAAGACATTTGCTTCGAATCAATGTGTTTCAGGAACAGATGAAAAAGCATACAAACAATTTTTTGTTAATTGTATTTCAGAAAGTGTAAGATACAAATGATAAAATTTAGCATTATAATCCTTGATATTTTACCCATCTATAAATACCATTTTTATTTGGTTGTGATTTATAATATAAACCATCATTACCTATTTTGATATCCTCTTTACACTCATTCGCGGGATATGGAGGGGATTTTCGTGTGACATATTTTTTCAATGTTTGTTTCTGACATTTTTTTTCTCTCTTAACTTTTGGTGTTTTCACTATTTTCCGCGTTTTCCGCGTTTTTATCTTATATTCCTCTTTTGGTATCCATGCATCTATATTACTCTTACACTCATCACTTGTATAAAATTCCATTATATTCTTCAATTCTTTAACAGTCAATGTCTTCAAATATTCATCATCTTGATCCATACTTCGTTTAGTTAGTTTTTCCCAATTATCTCTATAATGACGTATTTTATCTATCAGATTTTGACGCTTCAATTTCGCAATAGATTTCCGTGTTCCACAATATTTTTTAGATTTCATATATACTATAAATATATATGAAATATATGAAATATATGAAAATTAATTAGAATTATTTGAATTATTTGAATTATTTACAATATTATTTTCATAAAATTTTTGAACGTAAAATAAATCATTAAGATGTTCTGTTTTAATTTCTATAATATAATCTGAAGTAGTATATTTTTGTATAATACTATTTACATCACCACTTTCTTTTTCTTTTACAATATATGTAATAAAATTTATATTCTCAAGCATAAACTTCTTTCCTTGTGGATCAATGGGTCCATGTTCAGATAAAATAAGCAATTCTGCATTCAAATAACGTTGTGTATAAAGATAACTAGCTAATTTAGAAATATATTCACTTGGAACATTGAATTGTTTTGTTAAATTAAAAACCAAACATATTTTTGGTAATTGATATTCTTTATTAAGTGTAGTATTAATATTCGGTTCTTGTTCCGCTTCTGGAATAGACTCTTTTATCCAAATACCCTTGGGTTCTCCATAGGTTTCCACATTTTCTTCCATATCAACCAAGGAGGAATGTAATATATCAGAACTATTAGAACTATCAAATAATTTTCCAGTGGTTGTAAATGCAACACACGCATCATTGAGATTCGCGAAATCTCGTAAATACTGTTTCCGTTTTTTTGTCACTATAAAAGGCCCAAATGATGATTCAGGAAGCGTTTTATTTTCATAAAATACCCATTTTGTCTTAGGTATACCAATATAATGATGATTGAACTTGCTTAATCGAATGGGTTCAAAAGCAATATTTTTTGTTTCTAACTCTTGTGTTTCTTCATTTAAAAAAAGATGATTCACTTTTTTTCTCTCTTCATCGCGAATATGATAGGTATCCCATATTGAAAATATCATATTTACAAAACTTCGCGTATAAAGATGAGTATTAAACATTACTTTTTTTCTATTTTCCATAACTTTGGTTTTGACACTCGCATAATAATCTGGATTGGTAGCCAACTCAACTGCCTTGTCTTTATAACTATCAAAATCGTAACATACCAAATCATCTAAATCAAGTTCATGAAGAATACTTTTTGCAACACGATTATGATAAGTATCTGATGTATACGTAATAAAAGGGACACCAGCACAGATTAAATCGGCATTTGTTGTATGTCCGTTTATACGGAAGGTATCTAATCCCAGATTAAACAACTGTAATCGATTAAAGTGTTGATGTCGTGGTGCTTTAGGTAAATATCTTATTTTGTCCTTAACACCACATAAAGAAGCATCTTGAACTAATTGTTTAATAAACAAATCGTTCTCTGTAGATGTTAACACCGTAAAAACAAGCAATCCATTTGGAACTCGTTTCAAAATATCCATCCACTCAAACCACGTCTTTCTATCCAATTTATAATCAGAATTAAAGTGTGTAAATACAAAAGCATCTTTGGGTATTTCATAAAATCCCCGAAAAACATTATTTTCTGTCTGGATGAATTCAGGGTTATTCGACTGATATAAATGAGGCATATATGCTATTTTCTCTCTATAATATTTTTGCGAAAGGTCAGGAATAAGTATATCATCTGCAACTAAATAATCTATTGTTGAAAGACCAAGTGTTCCTGGATATCCTAACCAGTGCATCTGAATAGGTGCAGGTTTATGTAGTAATAACTGTGTAAAATTTTTAACCATAAATCCTTGCATATCAATTAAAATATCAATATCATCATTTACAATACAGTGAGCCAACTTAGGATAATCTACTTCTTTTCTGACCGTGCCATAGGTATTAAACTTTTCGGCAACCAATTCATTATTTAATGTGTAAAAATAAATGGAAAAATCTTTATATTTTGAAAGAATTGAAAAAAAACGATTGGCTAATTGTCCGTTGGGTCGATGATCTGAAAAATCGCGTGAAATAAATCCGATTTTTTTAAGCGTTGCATTTGGTGCGCGTTGTTTAAATAAATACTTTTTTGATGAATCATTCTCTACATAACGATGATTATAAATATCGCGTTCGCTAAAATCTAAACGCATAACTCGTAAATGTTCCCAATCAGTTATACCTAGAGGTGCTGATCTTTCTGTCTTATATATATTATAAAGCATGTCCTGTATATGTAATATATATATATATATATTATATATATGTATATATGTATATTCAAAAAATTAATATAAGATTTTTTTCTGGCTTGTAACTATAGTTATTTTTGCACCATTTACGTATATAAAATCTATTCAATATAGAAGTAAAAAACTATTGAGTAATATTTTATTGATAATAACTGTCATACTTATTGTTACTAAAAGTTATAATATAATTTATTCAAATAGCTATTCTGTAGACATAATAACTAAACTATTTTGGGTATCTGGAATATGTGGAGGTATTTACTTGTTTTATATGGCTACAGTTAATAAAGATATACTTCTTGCTCTATTTTCATGTATGATGATTTTTGTAAAAACTATAAATTTTGCTGGATTTACATGCATTAGTTAATTGGTATTAGTATTTAATGATGCTATATTCAATGATGCTATATCAATTAAACATCCTGTATTTGGACCTTCACTATTTTTTTTAACACGTTTACTAGGTGCACGATGTTCATAGCCTTCAATGCGTTCTTTAAGAATAGTTTCCCATACTTTATTTAATTTTAGCACTGCTTCTTCAAACCATAACCTATTTCGAAACACTAAAACACAACTTAGTTTATCTAAGAACCAATATATATACGATATCCATACATATCCCTCTTTTTCCTTCGTTTCTATCATTTCTTTTTCCCAGCATTCAAAATCATCTGCTTCTAGATGCAGTTTTGGATATTCATAATGCGGCATTCCATCTTTTTCAAAATAGAGATAGATCCCTTTCAGTTTTCCCGATGCTGTTTTAGTAAATGTATCCCCATCTGCATAAAATTCATTTGATGATGAATACTCTTTGAATCGTGTCTCCAAAAAATCGCACTCATTCAAATCACAAACATTCATCTGGAGTTGCATCTGTATCCAGTATTCTTCTTTTGGGATTCCTGTAATAGGAACCGTATTGGAAAATCTATTTTTTACCTCTACCATACGACCATATCGTGTAGACTTCGAATATGTATTAATGCCATCAGGTGATGCCCCTATATTCGGATAATTTGGATGTGGAATACATCCAAAGTCTTCCACAACTGTTTTATATTTATCTTCATAAATAAGTATTGATAATGGCTCATACTTTTGTCCCCAATGAAAAGGACTATTTATATTTACTGTAGCATACTTTGAAGTATCAATGGGAACACATTTTTCATAAATAAGACTATTTCTCATAGAATCACTTGAAAGTGCTTTCCAAGCACTGCTCGCTGAAATCATATTCCATCTATCTTCATACCATTCAGGTGTTCGCTGTTCGTGTTGTGGAACCTTACGCAATCTCTCTATTACATTGGTAATATTGTCTACGTGAATTCGTGGTTTTGCAAATGTTGTTTTATAAGAACGGCGAGGCATTACTGATGAAAAGTAATCGCGATATACTTTTTGTGAAATAATATAGAATTCTTCTTCTAGTTTAGAGTCATAAATATTTTCATAGAGACCAGATAGGTATCTCATAATTTCTTCATGCATATCATTGTGAAAAGTGGGCGATTTCAATAGCATTATGTTTTTTTCCATATATTCAGACAGAAACTCATAGATCTGTGTATAAATCGCAAGCTTATCATCATAGGTGAGAGTAATATCTATAATATCACTTTCATTCATACCATCAAATTGCATTGGTTTTTCTCTCTAATTATTCTTATTAAACTATTACTATATCAATTTTGTATAGTATTATTTAACTTTCCCATCTCTGGTAGCTTTCCCATCTCTGGTAGCTTTGGCTGTTTTACCCACTCTAGTAGTTTTACCTTTAACGTATTTAGTAGGTGTTAAAGATTTAACTGTAGAATTCCGTTTATCATTTCTCTCTAAAACAAAAGTATCATTGACATACAGTAAATTAGGTATATCAGTGAGAATCATTTTTTCTATATCATAAACAACATCTTTATTTGTTGTTAAGCGTTTTTGATTCAATTTCGACTTTAAAAATAAACTTAGTTTACTAATTAAAGATTCATCTAATTCATGTTTCATTACATAATATTTAGCATAGTCTGCAAGTTTTGAAAGTTTTACAGTTTTATCTAATTTATTCCATGATTCCTTTTTATTGAGTTTTATTTCATCTTCTAAAACTTGCGTTATTTCATTCATCCTATAGTATTACATAAATTTAATTTTAAATGGATAAAAAGATATACTTAAAAAAGGAAATCTCACTACGAAAAACAAACAACGAAAACTGTCCTTCTTTATCAACCAATGATTATTTGTATTATATAAAATGCGAATTTATATCTACAAATCTCAATCCACAAGAAGAGATGATAATGAAAAATATGAAAAAAGAAATACGGAAAAAACGACACTCGTATAAAAATCAAGACATCAATAAAAAAAAATACAATGAATTAACATTTATCAGTGAAAATGAAATATATGAAAAATTATTATCCTCCAATATGATATGTTATTATTGTAAAAACCCTGTTTGTATTTTTTATTCTGAAGTGCGACAACCAGATCAATGGACTCTCGAACGTATTGATAATACACACGGTCATAGTTCAAAAAATACTGTAATATCATGTCTAGAATGCAATATTCAGCGGCGAAACAAAAATAGCAATGCGTTTCAATTTGCGAAACAATTGGTTATAAAAAAGATATAAATATTTGAATTATAATTTTAACTATACGTGTATCTCATATGACCACTACAATCGCTACTCAAAATGACCTTTTATTAAAAAACTTAATGGTGTTTTATAAACGTGATAATAATCTTAAAAAAATGCTAGATATTATCAATGGAGAATCACGTATTTCGCTCCGTATAGTTGATTGGTTTGCAACAAATTATGCAAAACAAAAATTTTCAGTATATAGTATTGTTCGCAGTAATGGAATGACCGAACGATTCAATGTCTATCGTGATTATAAATTAAAATTGCGGGCCTATTCCAAAAAACGGTTTGATCCTTTTTGTCGATGGGACCGCATTAATATACCTTATGGTGATAAAGAAGACACTTATATACAAACTACTATCGGACAATTGAATTTTTTTAAATGGGCTCTCGAAAATAATGTGATTAAATTTATTGAAGAAAATTACACTGAGATTGAAAATGATATGAGCAATCGTAATAGCACTGCGAAAAATAAGGAAAAATCTACTAACTCATCAAATAAAACACGAAAAAAACGTGAAGAATTATCTGTATCGGCGGTAAAAACAGTAAAAAAAGAACAGGTTGAGATTGTTGTTAAATTTGATTAAATACAAATATAGACAAAATACATTATATAATTATATAATTTATAATTTCATATTTACGTTTATATTATATATATATATAGATATATATGTATATATAACATCATAATGAAAATTTATGATCAGAATGATATATTGGTTGATACTAATAATATAGAAAAACCAGAGCAAGAATTGTCACAGATTTTTATTCAAAAAGATGATATAGTATTAGAATTAGGTGCTCGTTATGGTTCGGTTTCTTGTATAATTAATTCTAAATTATCAAATAAAAATAATCAGGTTAGTGTAGAGCCTGATAATAGAGTATGGGAAGCTTTAGAAAAAAATAAAAAAATTAATAATTGTGAATTTAATATTGTAAAAGGATTTATTGGTGAAAAAAAAATGGATCTAACGAATTTAGATGATTATCATGGTGGTTATGGATCAACATTTATTTATAATGAAAATACTAAGATACCATCATATACATTGGATGAAATTAAAAAAAAATATAATTTAAATTTTAATGTTTTAGTTGCTGATTGCGAAGGGTTTTTAGAAGTTTTTTTTGATGAAAACCCAAATTTTTATAATGATTTAAGATTAATTATATTTGAAGCTGATTATCCTAATAAATGTAATTATAACAAAATTATAGAATCATTAATAAGACACAATTTTAAAGCTATTTTTACAGGCCATCAAAATGTTTATATCAAAATATAAATATTATTTATATATTTTTTAGATTAAGAGGATTTTACCTTTTTAAATTTAAATCTGCTATTATAATAAAATAAAAATGTTATCGCGATACGAATGGACTCTTATTCCTTATCCCTATTTCAGAGCATTCAATTTATTTACAGCATTCATATTAACATCATTTATCTTAGGTGTTGTTACTACTGCATCCATGGAAATACGCGAATATTATGTGTATAGTCAAGAAAAAAAACTTCGTCAGTTGGAAAGAGAAAATAATGAGGTGAAAACTCCAAATCTTGGTAATGGTAACGATATCTATAGTGTTGGTAAACTATTTACGCGTGCCTTATATGTAGGTCTATTATCATCATCGGTATCATTTATTACATATTTATTAATGTATTTTATTTTCGGATTTGGTGGAAGTATGATTTCTCCACGACGCAAATGGCGTCTTTTTTCGTCCATACGAGCATAAAAAAATATAAATATAAGATGCGTGAATAGATATTAATGGGAAATCAACAATCTATCAAAAAAGTAAATTTTGAAGACATCCAAAATATACTACAAAATAAAAATAAAAAAAATAAAATACTTTTAATTAATACAATTGAAAATAGTCCAGAAGCTCAATCCTGTATTATACCCACCACTCTACATTATAGAGAAGAAGAGAGTGTTATAAATACGTATTTAAATGAAGCAAAAGATATTCCTATTATCATTTATGGAAAAAATGCTAATGATACGAGTGTTTATGAAAAGCATCAGCAACTTATTGGATTAGGATTCACGAATGTTTATATTTATCCAGGCGGCATGTTTGAATGGATGCTGCTCCAAGAAATATATACTTCAGAACATTTCAAAACAACCAATAATGAATTAAATATTTTGAAATTTAAACCTGTAATTGGTATGAAACAATAACTATTATATTTTAAAAACTAAAATTATATATAGAATTTTTACCAAATCCATTTTTAAAGTTGCTGCATTGATTAAAGGGGATTCCTCCCTTAATCTCATTCAAGGTTGTAGGTTGCAGAGGAACATCCACGCCTGGAACATAGGGAGTAGTACTGAGACGACCTACTATGCCCTCTTTAGCAATAGTATTATTGTAAATTTGTGTTCCACTTGCAGAAATAGTTGGTGTTTCTGAATCCATTTGACAATATGGATGAATCAAATGATAGTATTTCGAAACATTATTACGTGTTTTATAATCAGTAAAATTATAAAATCGTTTGGTCGTATAATCTAATTTAAAATTTTCATCGGGTTTACATTTGTTCTTATTTCGCGCCTGTTGAAAAGACCGAATCCCCTTTTTTTTATCGTAATATTGTTGATAATCAAA
>Ga0075476_10000677_pt1 | contig 15253 bp, 17 predicted proteins | sample DEB08_DNA_5_FD_76339 | JGI IMG/M metagenome (GOLD analysis project Ga0075476, IMG submission 76339) | Aqueous microbial communities from the Delaware River and Bay under freshwater to marine salinity gradient to study organic matter... | ecosystem: Environmental > Aquatic > Marine > Coastal ...
ACTAAATAAGTTATACTTAGCTAAGGTCAAAAGGTTAGCCCATATCTGAAAAACAAGGGGTCGGCAGTTCGATTCTGCCTCTGGCCACAATAAACATAGGCTCTATTGCTCTTCACAAATAAACTAATCAATTTCCTAATTTCTTATTTGTAAAAAAGTAGATATCAATCAATTTGAAATAGTCTTAATGAGTATGAGCGGTTGTAAAGAATGTATTACAAACAAAGTATGGATTCAGTTTTTACCTGATAATTTTTTACATAAATGTATAGTCTGTAATCAAAAGGGAATTAGGCAGACAAGAACAATTGTATATGGTCGATTTTTTGCAATTATTATGTATTTAGTATTCTTTTTCTTGGCTTATTATATGTTTGTAAGTTAGTTTTATGACAGAAAATAGTAAACAAAATATTGCCATAATCCCAGCAAGAGGAGGGTCTAAAAGGCTACCTGGTAAAAATATTAAATTACTCGGTGGAAAGCCACTAATAAGCTACAGTATAGAAGCTGCGTTAAAAGCAAAATCTATTAGTGCTGTATTGGTTTCATCAGATAGCGAGAAAATTTTAAACATCGCTAGTTCATACAATGAAGTCATTATTCATCAAAGAGAAAATACTTTGGCAACAGACACAGCAACAGCATTAGAACTAGTTGAAAATATATTCTTGAATTTAAATGATAAATATAGTTATTTGACACTTATGTTACCCACTTGCCCATTTAGAAATTCACAACACTTAGATGAAGGTTTTTCACTTTTAAAAGAATCTGATGATGGAGTGGTTAGTGTCACATCATATGAATTTCCTATTTCTTTAAATGTTCCTGTTAATAAAAACTATATAGAACTTAGTAAAAACTCTCCATTGATTACTGGCAATACAAGGTCTCAGAACCATGAGCCATCCTATAGACCTAATGGAGGATTTTATATTTCTAAGTGGAGTTCGTTTGATAAATATAGAAATTTTTGGAAAGGAGATGTAAAGTACTACCTAATGAACAGAATTCACTCGATTGATATAGATGACCAAATTGATTTAGATATCGCAAATATGATTTTAAATGAAAGTGACAAGATTTGAATAAAACTTACTGTTTTGATATAGATAATACAATTTGCATAACTGAAGGTACAGATTATGGAAACTCAAAGCCAATCAAAGAAAGAATAGAATTAATAAATAGACTAAAGGACGAAGGTAACACCATTATTTTTTTTACTGCTAGGGGCTTTGTATCAAAAATAGACTTTCTTGAATTAACTAAAAGTCAATTAAATAATTGGGGTTTAAAATATGACAAATTATATATGGGAAAACCAGATGCAGATTATTATATTGACGATAAAAACTTTGATGTTTTTGGGTGGTTTGAATGAATAGTTTAGTAATTAATAATACAAAAATTGATATTGAAAACCCAGCTTATATTATTGCTGAAATTGGAATTAACCATAATGGAGACATGAATAATGTTTTTAAACTAATAGACATTGCATCTGAAGCTGGATGCAATGCGGTAAAGTTTCAGAAAAGAACACCTGAACTTGCTGTTCCTGAGAATGAATGGAATATTAGAAGAGAAACTCCCTGGGGAGAAATGAGTTATATTGATTACAAAAGAAAAATAGAACTATCAATTCCTCAATACAAAGAAATCGATAGTTATTGTAAACAAAAACAAATTACATGGTTTGCCTCTTGTTGGGATGAGCAATCAGTTGAGCAATTAGCTGAAATTAATATTTCATGTTTTAAAATTGCTTCTGCTTCACTTACAGATTTCAAAACAATAAGCACAATGCTAAAATATGACATACCCATAATTATGTCAACTGGAATGTCTACATTTAAAGAAATTAAAGACTCAGTTAATATGTTTAAAGACAGAACAATTGGTTTAATGCATGCTACAAGTTCTTACCCTTGCCCACCTGAAGAATTGAATTTAAGTATGATTAAGACACTAATTAATGAATTTCCAAATCATATTATTGGATACTCTGGACATGAAACTGGACTATCAACAACCTCAGTTGCAGTTGCGTTTGGTGCAAAGATTATTGAAAGACACATTACGCTTGATAGAGCTATGTGGGGAACAGATCAATCAGCATCTTTAGCACCAGGTGGAATAAGATCTTTAGTTGGACATATTAGGACAGTAGAAAAATCTTTAGGCAACGGAGTCAAAAAAGTTTATGATTCGGAGTTACCATCAAGAAGAAAATTAAGGAGAGATAAATGATTGCTTTAAACCCAGGACCAGTGTTTTCAATAGTTACACCTTTTAAAGACAATTTAGAAATTGACTTTGATGCATTAGAAAAATATATTAATAATGCCTATACAAGCGGAGCTACTCAGTTTTACGTAATGGGATATAACAGTAGATTCCATGAATTAAGTTGGGATGAAATTAAAGTCCTAAATCACAATGTAGTGAAAATTGTAAAAAATTTGAACCAGAACAATTTAATTATTGTTGCAGATCCTTTACACTGTCCTACTGACATATCTCTTGAGTTTGCAAACGAAGCTAAAAAAAATGGTGCAGATTTGATTTCACTAATTTTTCGAGAAAAATTTTACAACAATGATCAAGTCATAGAACATTTTAAGTATATTGTTGACAGGTCAGATATTAATATTTTAATTCATGAGATGCCTTTCATTAGTGGATTAGGGGGCCATACAGTAAATTGGCCGGTTGAATTATTAGATCGATTGGCAGATTTTGAAACCATTACTGCAATAAAAGAGGACGCAAAAAACGATGATTATTCTCACGAGGTAATAAATAAAATTAAAGATAGAGTTTCAATTGTTATTTCTGGTGGAGGCAAAAGACAGTGGATGCAATTTGCTGAACAGGGTTGCCAAAATTGGCTAAACGGAATTGGTGTATTTGAGCCTAAACTAGCTGTAAATTTCTGGAAGGCTTGGAATAATAGTGATTTAGAATTCTGTAATAACATGATTAATGATGTAGAAGTTCCATTTTTTACAGAGTTAGTTTCAAAATTTGGATGGCACTTAAGTATCAAAGCTGCGTTAGAAGCCGTAGGACATTTCAAAAGAACTGAAAGACTTCCTATGTTGCCAATAAATGAAGATGAATATGATTTATTTAAAAAAGTATTTGATAAAATTGAATTTAAAAAATTTTTAGAATATTAATTCATTTAAATTTACTTTTCAACTCTGAAAACTTAAATTTAAAAAACTATGTATTCTTGTGTAGATGAGTTTAAAAAATAAAAATAAACAATTGTTAATACTTTTTTTATTGATTTCATTATTTGTAAAAATAGATTTCAGACTCAAGCCTGAACTTGAGTGCTGCAATGATGACCATGATTATTATATTCATGCAGAAACAACAATAATTGACTTTGACTTTGAATATGATAACCAACTTGAAGGATTCGAAAAAAGCAGGAATTTTATCAACGGCAAGTCTTCTCCTGTTGGTTTTTATGGAACAGGTTTACTTAGTTCCCCCTTTTTATTAATTGGAAATATTGTTGACAAGGTTTTTGATTTAGGTGAACAAAAACTTTATAGTAACAAAGTAATTTATTATTCATTTTCATCAATTTTTTACTTACTCTTTACACTTTTAATTTTCAAAAAAATAAATATATTGCTTAATAAGCCCATCACGGATATGAAATTATTGATAATTTTACTTGGAACTGGTCTTCCATATTACGCATTAGAAAGATACAGCATGACCCATGTGTATGATACATTTTCAATTACTTGTTTAATTTATTTCTTAATATCATTTTACAAAGAAGGAAATAACAAAAGCATTTTTGGTTCGTCTATTTTTTTTCTTATTACCCTAATTACTCGATGGACTAATTACCAAATATTCTTTCTTCCTTTTATTATTCAGAAACTATTTTTTCCAAATTCTAAAAATAGAATCCGAAATAATTATTGGTTCTACATATTTTCAACGTTCTCAACTCTTTTATTTTTGTTACATACAAAATTAATTTGGGGGATTTATACTTTCAACCCTAGAAAGCTTTATAATGATCATGAATTTATTTCTTATTACCTAAATTCTTTAATAGAGAGCCCTTTAAATTTTATTTTTAAAAATATTACTGATGCAATCACCACACTGTTTACACACGAGTTTGGCGTTTTTTGGTTTTCTCCAGTCATTTTTTTTGGAGTAATCTTTATATTTATCGCAAAAAAGATTACTTTTAAAATTAGGCTTTCAATATTTATTATATTTTCCTATTACTTTTCACTAGTTAATGCTTGGCAATCTACTGGAAATGCATACGGATTTAGATACTTATATCCATTAATATCATTATCGGTTTTACTATTTTTTCATTTTAAGAAGGAAAATCTCAGGTTTTATAAAGTTATTGAAAAATATCTACTAATATTTTCAATTTTTTCAATTATCTCAGTTTTATTCTTTGAAGGCTGGGAAGGTTCTCAACTTTCACTAATTCCTATAGAAAACTCATTTGGAAAAGTAGAAAAATTTGTTCAACCCAACTACCTTACAGGATTACTTAAAGGTTTCTTAATTATTGATACATATATAAAAATACTCACAACATCTTTTCTTTCATTAATTTGCTTTAGGTTTCTACTCTATTTTTTTGAAATTTCTGAACTAAACAATTTTTTAAATAAATTCAGTTTACCTGTTGATAATTCAGATTTTCAACTATTTTTAACTAAAGTTGAAAGTTTGACTTTATTTTCTTATTTTTCAATATTGATACTTTTATACCTTGCAACTTATACACTATTTTATATTTTAAAAAAATAAGAGTTAATTTTTAAAGAAATTTATTACGTCGGTTAATATATAAAAGATTATCAAAAACAACAATCCAACCCATAACAATTGAATTTGCAAAAAAGAATTTATTAAAAAAAGTAATACTCCTAAAAAAAAAGTTATTGAATTCATTGAAAGTTTAAGTCTGGCAGTGAGAATATTTTTCTTAAAGAGAAAAATGGCAAATACTGGAATTATTTTTATTCCAGCAAGTAATATAGGGATACTGCTTTTTTCATTTTTATAAATGGTTTCAATACCAATTTCACCTATTTTAAAGTTGTGCGCATAAAATGTGATTGCAAGAGAGTTTTCAAAAAAATAATTATTTTTTAGTTGATCTAAATTTATTAATTGAATTTTAGAACTTCTAATTGCTAAAAATCCATTGTTAGGGTCTGAAATTTGATAATTTCCAGAAACTATCTTCTGCATATTGGTTATAAACAAATTTCCTAATATTTTAATTTTTGGCATTCTTACAAGTGACTCAACATCAAAAAATCTATTTCCTTTTACGAGGTCATAGTTACTTTCTTCAATTTCTCTTATAAACCTAGGTATATCTTCAGGCTTATGCTGTCCATCTGCGTCAATTTTTATAATTATTTTAGGGTTAAATTCAAGTGCTTTTAGAATACCTTTTTTCATCGAACCACCAATTCCAAGTGTTTTACTATTTTCCACAATAATTAAATTTTTATTATTGTAATTATTTAGCAACTCTTGGGTATTGTCTGTTGAAGAATCATTAACAACAATAACATAATCACAATAATTAAAGACTTTATCAATCACTTCAATGACTGTATTTTCTTCATTGTAAGCAGGTATTACGGCTACTATTTTATTTTGCATAATTCCATAATAACCCTTTAGGAGTTAGAAAAAGGATTCGGATGAGTTAAAATTAACTAATCTTTTTATTTGTTTCAAATTACTTTAAGAAATTTATAATTTATTCATAGTCTTCATATAATTTTTCTTCTTTAATGTCTGAGCCCATTAAAGAATTTATAGTGTTTTTAATATCAAACCTCTGGTCGTTTGTTATGTATACACTTCTTGCTAGTTGAATAAATTCTTCATTAAATAATTTATTCTTTTCAAGAATTCTTATATCATCTTCTATTTTCCAGAGTTTTCTATTTATTATTAATAAATCTTGATAATATTTTCTTAATATTTTACTATCAACATTTCGTTCAAAAACAATTACTAGTTCATTATATTCTTTTTCTAAATTGCCTCGTTTTTGGTTTGAAGAGACATTCTCAAGCTTAATTTCTAAAATTGTCAGTTTATCGACTAACTCTCCAACTGAAATAGGTATTTGTATTTTCATTTCCTCCAATTTTCTGTCGTATTGATTATAAGCTATAAATATTCTATGGTTTCCCAATGATTACGTAACTCTAAATTTGTGCCTAATACTGTATTATTTTTTATATTGTGGAAATATAGTTTTGCATTTGTTTCAGATCTTTCTACTAAATGTAAAAAACTGCTATCGATACAATTTATTTCTGTTGCTTCTTCTATCAATTTTGTGTATAAAAAAATGTTATTGTAAATATCTGTATCTTTTTTGACATGAACAATCGGAATATTGTCATTGAGTCTTAGATTAGCATTTCCAAGAGAGCTTTCAGCATGCACAAGGTTGTACTTATCATGAATATTATGTTTACTTAATAAGTGTTTAAAGAGCTCTTCTTCTTTTAGAGTATCTCTCTTGTAGCCGAAGTCTTTGAACGAAATTTCATAAGATAAATTTAATTGTTTATAAAACCCAGAATTGAATGGATCCATCCTTTTTTTAAATCCGATTTTTAGTATTTGTAATTTTTTCTTTTTTGAATAGTAAAGAATATCATCATCTTCTATGTCTACAATGAAAGTAGAAATTCTTGAATTATTTCTATATAGAAAATTTACATTTTTAATATTACTTCTTTTAACTGGAAGGTGAATTCTTTTGTAATTATTGCTTAAATAAGTTACTAACCCTGCACAAATTATATGATCACCAAGACCAAGATGGTGATAAAGAATAAATTCGTTATTTTTGATTTTTTTCGAGCTATAAACTTCATTTTTATAAAGCATTCAACTCTAATATTAGTTAAAAAGTACAAATTAAATATATTTATTCCACAAGAAACACAAAATTAGTTATTAATGACAGTTGAGAATAATATTTACCTAAACTGAAGACATCAATTAATACTTTCTGATTAAAAATCACTAAGACTTAACTTAGAGTTAGCTTTTTTATTTTTATTAATTTTACGGTTTTGAAATTTATCAATAAACATGAATGGATCTATTCCTTCATCATTACCCACGTCTCTTTTGAAACTTTACAGCATCAGCACCAACTTTTTTTGATATATCGATAAGTTTTTTTGCAACTTTCAAACTGCCATTGTGGTTAACACCAATTTCAGCAATTATGAATGGCTTACTAAAGTTGGTAACTTTCCTTTTTAGGCTTCCCTGTTTGATTTCAATTTCAGACATATCTACAATTATACACTTTAAGTCACCAGGAAAGAGATTAGACTAAAGCATAAAATATTAAAATTTAATTACCATATGTTTGTGCAAAACTATTTAAAAGAATTTAATAATTTAACGAACAAGATAGAGGAAAAATATTCACTGGATATGCTCTGTGTTTGTGATGATAAAATATGGCCTCTGGTTAAGATTTCTTTGTTTGAATTAATTTCAAGACATAAAGAAAGAACACTTACAGAACGAGTAAAAGAAAAATATTTAGATTATTCAATAAAAGAAGACATTAATGAAAATCTAGATCAAAAAAAATTTGATACTAATGTCTACAACGATATATTATTTCTTACAGATGACCATTTTTATATACAAATCCATGATTATTATGTCAATAAGTACCTAGATCCTATTATTGAAGAGCTTGCAAAAAATTTTGTAACACAAAAAATTCACTTAAATTCAAAAATTTCAAAGTACAAAAAAATAGAAAGCTATAAAGTTGCCTCTGAGCCGCACACTGGAAATATCAAACTTAGTAGTGAAGCTTTAGATATTATTAATAATGTGGTTTCTGATTTTAACAACTCTTATTTTGAGAAAGTTGATTTAACTCACCTAGAAAAAATGATTATAAATAAATCCCTAGATGTTCAAGAAGGAAAAAGTTTTATAAATAATTTAGGTGATAAACCTAAAATGATTTTTTATTCATCCTATTCATTACCATTTAAACTTGGATTAAACATTCAGTCAAAAAAGTTTAATATAAAAACTATAGATGTACAACATGGGAAACAGGGGCCTAATAATCCACTTTATTCTAACTGGGGTAATGTTACGGAAATTACCCATTACATGTTACCGGATTATTTCTGGACTTGGAATATGTTAAGCAAAGATCGAATTGAAAATGTAGGTGTTAAAAAAACAGGCCTTCAAGCGGTAGTCAGTGGTTACAAATTTGCTCAAACCTATACAAAAAAAGAAAATAAAACAAAAAATATCTTAATAACCCTACAGCCCCTCAGTTTTAAAAATACATTTTATATACAATCTTTTTTAATGAATTATATTAAAAAAGATAAAAATTTTAACTGGATTGTTAAACCGCATCCACGACAAACCATGAGAGATTTAGTCAAAATTAAAAAATTATTTAATTACCCCCATGTTACGATTACTTCTAATGACAATATATTTGAGTTGCTAAATAATAGCGCTTTACATATTACTGAATATTCTTCAACTGCATATGAAGGCCTGTACTTAAATGTTGAAACAATCTTTACAAATCCTATTGCTAAAGATGAATACTTTGAAGAATTAAAAGAAGGTAAATTTTATTACTGTGATAATCTGCATAAATTACAAAAAACCATAGATAAACTAATGAATATTGAGATTAATAAAGTTAATGTCCTTACACAAAATGACTACAAATACACAGATTTGATACCTGTAAAAAATTTAAAGTAAATTTATAAAGACTAAATTTTAAAAAAATGACTTTTAAATAAAATGAGATTGATTACAGTTTTATGGTTTTTTATTCTTTAAAAGCCTTTTGCAAATCTTGAAAACCAAAGTATCTAATTTTATAGGGATATTTAAATTCCGTTATAAGTTCTAACAGCTGCTTATATTGCATAGATTTAAATTTTCTATTGCTTGGGATATTTGTAAAAAATTAAAAAGCTAATTCTTTTTAAATGAATTTTTTATAATTAAAGAAATTTAGACATATTCTATTGCCCATGAATTAGTTTTATAAATTTATATTTTATTTTCAAAATTCTTTTTAACACTTTATGGCCAAAAGTGTATTTTAAACTAATAGAATTATCTGAAGACTTGTTTGTACTCTGAATTATATTAGTAAACCACCAAGAAACAGTTAATTTATCAAAATCAAAACTACTAAATAAATTTTCATATTTATTTAGTAGTTCATTGCCAGATATTAATTTGTTAGTATCATAAATTAAAATTGGATATATTTTAAACATAGAGGTATTAATACTATGTTCAACAATAGGAATAGATCCTAGGTATAAAGCTTCCCAAAACCTGTGAGTATCTATTCCCCATCCTGGCGGTGTAAAAATATATTTTGAATTAGCAACTTCTTCCATATAAAGATACTCGGAAGTATCAAAATTTTTATGAACCCAAGTTTGATTTTCATAGTTATTTATAATCTTTTTTCGTTTTTCAAAATTGTTCTTACTTGAGAAATTTAAATATGCTAGTTTATCTTTTTGAAAATCTAATTTATTGACCATTGATTTAAAACCATCAATTTTTATACCCACTGATGAATAGTCATTAGAAATTCCTAGAGGAATAGGTATAAGGTTTGGGTGGTTATAGTTTACATTAATCGAAAACCAATTTTGAATACACTTTGGCTTCATTAAGAAAAGACTTTTGCCAATTGAAGGTTGAGCTGCTTGATGCGTAATTAGTGTGATGTTTATTTTCTTAGAAATTCTAGAAAGAATGCAAAATAACTCGAATATAAAATCAGTTTTGCAAAAAATTATATCTCCATCTTGAATATCAATCTTTTTTAAACGATAAGTCAAATACTTATCGTTTTGCTGATATATCTCGTAAGATCCATCTAAAAGATTTAATTCTTTAAATTGATTGGGTGAAATGGTTTCTGCAAAAACTTTATTAGATCTTCTAGCAAAATTATATGAATTTAGGTATTCTTTTTTAGGTATTTGTTTATGGAAGTTTTTAATTTGTTTCAATAGGTATATTTTAATTTTTAAATTTTTTAATGTTTCAAATATTTTCTTAAATTAAAATAATTTAATTCTTATTATCTTTTAACTTAAAAATATCATAAAATTTACAAAATCCTAGAAAAAAATAACTCTCTTTTTTCCAATTTAAAAAATTTGGAATAAATAAATTTTTTTTAAGTTTCCTAAGTTGTCAATAATTTCTATAAAAATTGGTTGAATCTCTGTTAATTGTGATTAATTAAATAATCTTTTAAACTATGGTTTATGAAAATACTATAATTTAAGCTGGTGTATGCGTCTAATTTATTAGACCATTCCAAAAAGTTGTTGACCATAAAGGAAAAAATTGATTTCTCAACTCAGAATCTTTATTAGAGACGTAATGTTCGTTTCAAAATTAACAGGAACAAAAAATAAAAAAATTAGAATCGGAATTTCAGTTTTATTAATTTTTGCAACATTTGGAACAGATATAATTGTTATTGTAATTTTTGCATCGCTTTTTCAAGATGGTGTAGTAAATAATAATTTAATCATTGACTTCTTTTTTAACAATCTATATTTATTACCTTTTGTTGTTTTAGCAAGATTCGTATTTATGTATTTAGATGTACTCAATTCATTTAAATTGAAGTTTCAAATTGAAGAGAATTTAAAAGTATATCTTATAAAAGAGGTATTTAATAAAGGTAATTATTCAATTGGAGACGCGTTTCATTTTCTCAGCTCTTTTTCAGCATCTGTAGGTGCTTTTTACCATAGTCTTATAGGATTTATATCTAGCACCATACAGCTTTCTTTATATGCTATTTATCTGATTTATTCAGACTTAGAATCACTTGTAATAGTTGTTGGTGGTGCAGGTTTTCTTTACTTGCCTACAAAATTTTTTACTAAAAAAGGAAGAAATTATGCACATATTGATTGGGAGTCAGGTCGTGACTTAAATTTTCAATTGCAAAAAATATTAGAAAACATATTTCTCATTAAATTACTTAATAAAGTAACAGATGAGGTGAATAATTTTCGCTCAGTTCTCAAAACTTTTTATGCAGCACACTTAAACTCACAAAAAGTTGGTACACTAAATACTAGCTTTCCACAGTTTGCAACATTGTTACTTCTTTCAATTCTTTTAGCTTTTTTTAATTTTGCAAAAATTTTCACTTTGGAGTTCATAGCAGTACTAATAAGATTATTTCAAGAATTTAGCAGAGTCAATAAAAACATTATGCTTGTAAGCAATAATCATGTTGTAATTCAAAAGTTATACGCATTGAAAAAAAATGAAACTTCAGATTACAAAAGTAACTTTGTAGTTAATCCTAAATTGGATAAAGCTATTTCTATCAAAGACTTAAATTTTAAATATTACAACTCTGATAAATATATTTTTAAAGATATTGATTTAGAAATCGAAAAAAATACCCATAATGTAATAACTGGGCCAAATGGCTCAGGCAAAAGTACTCTTTTGGGTCTTTGTTCTGGATTATTGTATCCCGAGAAGGGTAGCATCACCTCTTACACTAGCAAATATGGATATGTTGGAGTTACTCCATTAATTGTGACCGGCTCATTAAGAAATAATCTTCTTTATGGAAATCCAAAGGAGGTTTCAGACAAAGTCCTCAATACATATATTGATAATTTTGCTTTATTTAATGAAGAAAACAAGAACCATCTTGATAAGACAGTGTCTATTAAAACACTATCTTCAGGACAACTTCAAAAAATTTCTTTCATAAGGGCGTTGTTAGGTGATATTGACATACTTTTGCTGGACGAATCAACATCAAATTTAGATAAAGAATCCAAAAATCTCATCTTTGATATACTTGCAAATTCGAACCTAACTATATTAAATGCAACTCATAACGCTGAAGATTTCCTTACTGTTGACAACCATATAAAAATTATAATTAAAGATGATAATAGGTATATTGAAGGGTAACTTTTATAAGTCTTTTAACTACAAATAGGTTTTTAATCTTTCTTCAGTAGTAATTTATAAATAGCGACCTCTTTTTTTGTAATAGTTTTTAGTGAATTGTTAATACGTACTCTATTAATAGAAGCATTTTGAAGTCTTTTTAGTTCTTCTAGATTATGGATTTTTTTATTTACAAGTTCATTTAGATTATTAAATTTATGAAGCAATCCATCTAAATTATTTGAAATAATTTCAGAATTATTTTCAATATTTGTGACAATAACTAAACATCCGTATCCCATTGCCTCTAAAGTTGTTTTAGAATTTCCTTCGTAAAGAGAAGTAGAGATTACAATTCTGTATTTTTTATATTGTTCTAAAAGCTCGTAATGATTTAAATTTCCCATAAAATTAACTTCAATGTTTAAATCAGACGAAAGTTTTTCTAGATTTTTTCTTTCACTGCCAGATCCAACAATATCTATTATGTAATCTGTATTAGAAAATAAGTATAAAAGTCTGTCAAAATTCTTTTGTTTCTCTAATCTACCAACAGTGAGAATTCTATTATCATATCTCAGATCCATAGGAGTTATATCTTCAGCTTTCGCTTGGTTAACCCAATTAGGAATAACTATTAATTTATTACTTGAAAAAAGATATTTGTCATTTATGAATTTTTTATCGCTTAAGCTTGTCACTATATAAACATCAGAAAATAATATTGAAATCTGTGTAAGGATATAAAATGAAATTCTCTTAAATATTGACTTACCTTCATATATTGAAAACCTGAAGAGATCATAACCTGTACGAATTATCAGTGGTTTTTTATTCTTTATCTTATAAACAATAGCCATCCAAGATCCCAACAACTGATTAGTTTTTATAAGAAGAGGTTGATCTGTAAATTTATCTAATTTCCAAGAAAACAATAGAGATTGAATAAAAGTTTTTAACTTACTTTTATGATACTTGTTATACATATAGTATGGTATGACTTTAAATTCTCCAGAAAGTTCTAAATCTTCTTCGTAGCCAAAACTTACAAAAGTAAATTCTACTTTGTGCTTCTTCTTCATATTTTTGTAAAACTTGAGTTCTCTATTAAGTAAACCCGATTGCTCCCAATCTTTGAAAGACACACCAAATGTGAGAAAAACTAATACATTCACAAGATGATTTTAATAGATAACTAACTAACTAAATTTATTTTTTAATATATTCTATATATAGAATGAAGTTACTAGTCATACACAACAAATATAGAGTCCTTGGTGGCGAAGATGTTGCTGTAGAGAACGAAATTAAATTTCTGAAAAAACATTTTGATCTTAGAACTATTTACTTTTCTAATCAAGAAAAAAATATGATAGCTTTAATTTCTTCATTATTCTTCAACAAAAATTTAAAAAATATGAAAAAAATTAAATCAGAAATTTTGTGTTTCAAACCAGATTATGTGTATATTCATAATACCTGGTTTATGGTACCTCTAAGCTTGTTTAAATTCCTAAGGTCAAAAAAAATAGGAACTATTTTAAAATTACACAATTTTCGTTATGACTGCACTAGGACATATATTGCTAAAAAGCACATACTTAGTAATGAGACTTGTAATGCATGTGGAATGAAAATGGAAAAGTATAGATATTTTAATAAATACTTTGAAAACTCATATCTAAAATCTTTTTTCATAATTAAATATGGGAAGAAATTGTATAAAATTCTTAAATATGAAAACATCAAATTATTTGTTCTAACTGGTTTTCATAAAAATCACCTAATTCAACTTGGTCATGATAAAAATAAAATTTACATCTATCAGAATTTTACAGAAATTAGAAAAAAAACAAATAATGCAAAAAAAGGTAATTACATTGTATACGCAGGACGAGTGTCAGCTGAGAAAGGTATAAAGGAACTTATATACTCATTTAAACTATCAAACTTAAGAGATTTTAAACTAAAAATTATAGGGGTTGGACCTGACTTAAAAAAGTTAAAGCATAAATATAGTTCCGAAAATATAGAGTTTTATGGAATGCTATCTAACTCAGAGACATTAGAAATAATTTCTAATTCTAAAGCAGTTGTCACAGCAACAAAACTATTTGAAGGACAGCCTACACTTTTATGTGAAGCATCCTCAATGGCAATTCCGTCCATTTTTCCTAAAACAGGTGGAATTGGTGAGTTTTTTCCAGAAAATTATGAGCTTTCATTTGAGCAATTTAATTATAATGATTTGGTTCAAAAATTAAATTTATTAATTGATACTAATTATATTTTAGATATTGGTCAAAAAAATAAAGAGTATATAAGTCAATATTTAAATGAGCACAGATTGTTACAGAATATTAAAAGTGCATTGAATGAATAGTAATCAACCACTAGTTTCTGTAGTCATGAGTGTTTACAACTCAGAAAGAACACTTGAAAAAGCAATTAAAAGTATTTTGAACCAAACATACCAAAATATTGAGTTCTTAATAATTGATGATGGATCAAGCGACCTATCTCATAAAATTCTTGAAAGATATAAAAAAAAGGATTCTAAAATTAGAATCTACAAAAATGTGAAAAATATTGGTCTTACAAAATCTCTTAATATACTTTTATGTAAATCTGAAGGAGATTTGATTGCAAGACAAGATGCTGATGATGAAAGTTTGCCTGGTAGAATTGAAAAACAAGTTTTGAAATTACAAGAACAAAACTTAGATTTTTGTACTACTAGAGCTTTAAGAATGGATACTAAAAAAATTATTCCAGGATTAAGCTTCTATTTACCAAAAAAAATTTTAATGAAGTTTAAAAATCCATTTATACATGGAACTTTATTAATAAAGAAAACCGTCGTAACTAAAGCTGACTTTTACGATGAGAATTTTAAATATGCCCAAGATTACAAACTTTTTACCGATTTAATAAATCAAGGGTATAAGTTTATGAGTATTAATGAGGTATTGTATTTATTGAACACCCAAAATAACATCTCAACAAATAAAAAAGATGAGCAAAAATATTATGCAATGTGTGTGAAAAAGAAAATGACACCTTCAGCAACTTTTAAGAAATAAAAAATGAAAGTTTATACAAATAACTTAAAAGAAAACTGGGTAGTTGATCAATTTATATCTGAATGGCATAAACATAATAATTTATTAAGTACAAGTAATATAAAAAATGCTGACATAGTGTGGTTAAT
>Ga0075476_10000680_pt1 | contig 15236 bp, 17 predicted proteins | sample DEB08_DNA_5_FD_76339 | JGI IMG/M metagenome (GOLD analysis project Ga0075476, IMG submission 76339) | Aqueous microbial communities from the Delaware River and Bay under freshwater to marine salinity gradient to study organic matter... | ecosystem: Environmental > Aquatic > Marine > Coastal ...
AGATGCTGATGGCACTATGTACCATGATTTTTCTATCGAAGCTCCTATTGGTGATACGCCTGTAACTGTAAGTGCTCATTTTGGAGTCTGGGATGGTGACGGTGCCGCTGCAGAAGCTGCTGAATACGAAGATTGGAAAGTTAATGTTGATTATGCAATCAATGATAACTATTCCGTTGGGGCTTTTTATACCGATACATCTGAAGATGATTGGACTATTGGTAATGAGAAAGCATACGACGAAACATGGGGAGCTTACTTAAGCGCATCCTTTTAATTAAACAGGGGAATAACTATGAAATTTGTAACCGCAATCATCAAGCCTTTTAAGCTTGATGAGGTCAGAGAAGCACTCTCTGAAATTGGTGTTCAAGGCATAACTGTGACAGAAGTTAAAGGCTTTGGGCGTCAAAAAGGCCACACGGAACTCTACCGTGGCGCTGAATATGTAATTGATTTTTTACCGAAAGTAAAACTAGAGGTTGCTTGTTCAGATAAATTAGCAAAAAAAGTTGTTGAGGCAATTGAGAAATCTGCCGCCACAGGAAAAATTGGTGATGGCAAAATTTTTGTCATGAGTCTTGATGAAGTTAAACGTATCCGAACCGGTGAAACCGGCGACGATGCACTATAAGGAGACAATCATGAAAAAATGGATTTCGAAATTTGGTTTAGTAGGCATGATGAGTCTACTTTTATTTGGTTTTTCAACAACAGGGATGGCGACTGAGGCAGTTGCCGCCAATGATGCGCTTTGGCAGACAACAATTGTTGCTGACATGCATGGCGATCATGCAGAAATGCCTGTTGCAGAAGCTGCAGTGGCTGAGGAGGAGCCAACCCTTTCAGCAGGTGATACTGCCTGGATGATTGTAGCGACTATTTTAGTTCTTGTTATGGCAATTCCTGGATTAGCTCTCTTTTATGGTGGCTTAGTTCGCTCTAAAAATATGCTCTCCGTGCTCATGCAGGTTTTTGTTACCTTCTCACTCATGTCTGTACTCTGGGTTGTGTTAGGTTACAGCTTGGCATTCTCAGAGGGCAATGCCTACGTTGGGGACTTAAGCTTGGCATTCTTAAAAGGCATCACCAGTGAAGGCATCAGCGGAACTATTCCGGAATATGTTTTTGTTACATTCCAATTAACCTTCTTTGCGCTAACACCGGCATTGATTGTCGGCGCATTTGCTGAGCGCATTAAGTTTTCATCGCTGCTTGTCTTTTTAACAGGCTGGGCGTTACTTGTCTATGCTCCGATCTGTCATATGGTTTGGGGTGGCGGGCTTATCTCAAGCTGGGGTGCAATCGACTTTGCTGGTGGCACCGTGGTTCATATTAATGCAGGTATTGCAGCATTGGTCGGCGCAATCGTAATCGGTAAACGTATTGGTTATGGAAAAGAAGCAATGGCGCCTCATAACTTACCAATGACAATGATCGGTGCTTCATTACTGTGGGCTGGTTGGTTCGGTTTTAATGTAGGTAGTGAATTAGCCGCCGACGGTACCGCGGGTTTAGTTATGATCAATACACAAGTTGCAACTGCTGCTGCTGTCTTAGGATGGGTAGTTATGGAATGGGTGAGCAAAGGTAAACCATCCATGCTTGGTGGTGCTTCTGGTGCAATTTCAGGTTTGGTGGCAATTACTCCTGCCTGTGCAGTAGTGGGTCCTCTTGGCGCAATTGTGCTTGGCTTTATTGCAGCAATCATTGCCTACTGGGCATGTACCAGTTTGAAAACAGCCCTGGGTTATGACGATTCACTCGATGTGTTTGGAATCCATGGAGTAGCAGGTATTGTGGGTGCGCTTGGTTTAGCCGTTCTGATGTCAGCAGATTTTGGTGGCGTTGGCTATGATGAAGGTATTACCATGATGTCTCAATTATGGGTTCAAGCTAAATCTGTTATCTTCACCATTGTTTGGTGTGGTGTGATCAGCTTCATTCTCTTTAAAATCATTGACGCCATTATGGGCCTCCGTGTTAGTGAAGAAGATGAAAGAACGGGTCTTGATACTACCTCACACGGTGAGACTGCTTATCACTCATAATTACTTCCTCCTGTTGTAATAGAGTGGTTAAAAGGGCGCAAGAAATTGCGCCCTTTTTTTATCATGATTTTCCTTAGTAATAATTCATGACGCTGTAAAACGTAAATTAGGATTAACAAGGTATATTACTCATCACTGTTTAAATTTTTTTTAAATAGAATCTAAAAAACAAGAAAGGAGATTACATTATGTGGACAACACCTGCTGCTACTGAAATGCGTTTCGGTTTTGAAGTAACAATGTACGTAATGAACAAGTAATTGTTTGTTTCAAACATTATTTAAAGGGAGCTAGTCTCCCTTTTTTAATTTAAATGTTTTTGGCAATAATACCCAGACTTTACCCTGTTGTTTCATCGAGCCAGCAAAGCGACCTGCCTTTTCGCCTTGCCCCCAATAAAAATCAATTCGGACGCCACCACCTATAGCGCCCCCTGTATCTTGTGCCATCATCAACTGATTTAAGGCTTTATTTGAATTCGGCCATGTGGTGGATAAAAACACTGGCGCACCCAATGGAACATACTTTCGATCTACCGCGACCGATCTTTCTGCGGTAATTGGAATACCCAATGCGCCTATAGGCCCAGGTAAACCAGGTTCTAGCTCACGAAAAAAAACCACGCTCGGGTTTGCATTTAAAAATTTTTGCAATTTTTTTGGGTTCTTTTTTGCCCATCTTTTAATGCTTTGCATGGAAACCTTATGCCTCGAAAGCTCACCTTCTTGAATGAGTGCCCTGCCCATGGAGCGATAAGGATGGCCATTTTGATTGGCATAACCTACCTGTATTCTCTCGCCGTCTTCAAATTCAATGACACCTGAGCCCTGTATTTCAAGAAAAAAGGCCTCCACGGGATCTTGCACCCAAAGCAATTCATTTCCTTGCAATGGATAACCTTGTTTAGCAATTTCTTCACGAGTTAGATAAGGAATTAATTTATCTCCTTCAACCTTACCGCGCAAGCGCATGTATTTAAGATCAGGGTAAACTTCGCTTAAATCAACAGTAATTAAATCATTTGGCGTTGTATATAGTGGCACTTTAAATTTTTTTGTTTTGGCACGGCTACCCCTCAAGACTGGTTGGTAATAACCGGTCACGAGTCCCTCGGAAGAGCCGTCCTTTTGTAGTGCCTGATACAGATCAAAGTAGTTATAAAAATACTCTTTTATCTCATCATCAGAAGGAGATACCATCACGGTAGCTTTTGAGCATACATCCTGCCAACTTTCTTTGTTCATCAATGCCTGGCAGCCACGTAACCATGCAGTCCAAGATAAGCTAAGATAATCTTGATCCAGCATAGGATTAATTTCTGTCCACTCAACTTTTTGCAAAAGACTATAAGGAACGATATCCTTTTCAGCCACCTTCTGCTCTGGATATGCCTCACATTTTTCTGCTTCCTTTTCTGTCACTTGAAGAGGTTCTGTAACACAATCACAATCTGCCTCTTGTATATTAAGCTGCCCGCAACTATTCAAAACAAATGCAAATATAAAGATTAAGACCCGATTCATCATCAATGCAGCACCCTGGGCATAATCAATTTAAATTTATTTATTACCGCATTAAAGCCTTTGGAGTTTTCATCAAGCATTTGATAAGAGCCATACATGAGGCCTGTCGGGGTATTTATTTCCGTTGCACTTGTATAGGTGTAAATATCACCTGGTTTAATTTTTGGCTTTTCACCCACGACCCCTGAGCCCTTAACTTCAAAGATTTCACCTAATGCGTTTTCAAAAATCCAATGACGACGCAACAATTGCACGGTTTGTAAACTAGCATTTTTTATCGATACGGTATAAGTAAAAAAGAAACGATTATGTTCGATAACAGATCTTTCAGGAATAAATTGTGTTTCCACCATAATTTCAATATTACTTGAAACTATGTCTTTCACTTATTTATTAGCCCTGTTGTTGGTGAGCTGGGTGAAGCTGAATATAATTTTTTTGCCATCCTGCCAGCTAAAAAAGCTTCACGTCCGGCTTCGATCGATTTTTTCATGGCGGACGCCATTAAAATTGGGTCTTGTGCTGTTGCAATCGCAGTATTCATTAATACACCATCACACCCTAATTCCATCGCTACGGCTGCATCGGATGCTGTCCCTACCCCAGCATCAACAATGACCGGCACTTTTATTGTGTCAATAATAATTTCTAGATTCCAGGGATTTAAAATGCCCATACCTGAGCCAATCAATGATGCTAAAGGCATAATGGCGCAACATCCAACCTCTTCAAGCTGTTTTGCAATAATGGGGTCATCTGAGGTATATACCATGACGTCAAAACCTTCTTGGATAAGTATCTCTGCTGCCTTCAAAGTTTCAATCACATTCGGGTAGAGGGTTTTGGGATCACCCAAAACTTCCAATTTGACTAAATTATGCCCATCTAATAATTCTCGCGCTAATCGCAGTGTTCTTATTGCGTCATCGGCGCTATAACAGCCTGCCGTATTGGGTAAATAAGTGTATTTATCGGGTGCTAAGACATCCAATAAGGATGGTTCATTTTTGTCTTGTCCAATATTCGTCCTTCGAATAGCTACCGTGACAATTTGTGCACCACTTTGATCAATAGCCATTTTTGTCTCATTAAAATCTTTGTACTTACCTGTTCCTACCAAGAGACGAGACTGAAAAGACCTTCCAGCTATTACCCAGTCATCAATTTTAAAATCCTTTTTATCCACCGCCTACTGCTCCTACTATCTCAAGTTGATCGCCGTCATTAATCATGAATTCTTTAAATAAACTACGCGGCATGATTTCACCATTACACTCAATTGCAAACCGCTTTCCCTCTAATTTAAGGTGTATTACAAGATCTGCAGCCGTCATTGACTGTACATTAAATTCTTTAATAGTTCCATTGATGATAATTTTCATATTAGAATAGTAAGTAATTAATAAATAAATATAACTCAATTTATTTATTTTTAAAAAATTGAATTTTTTTTCCATAATAAAATCTATTCAATTTTACGGGACACAATCCCATTTTTATATTCCCAAAAGGAAAAACATGAAAAATACTGCAGCTAAAGATGTTCGCCTGAAAAGCGAAAACAAAAAACAAGAAAAATTAGATCATCAAAAAAATGAGACTTCCAAAAATAGCCTAGAGAAAAACAAAGATTTTTTTAGATCTTTGGAGGCCTTTTCTGACTGTGTCTAATTAAAAAGCTTTCGAGCAAACATTCTTAACGATAATTGATAGCATAGTATTGCGGTTTCTGCATCATATCGCTCTCCTTCGTCACGCATAAAAGCGTGTTGAGCATTAAATTCGTGCCAGCTAAACGTGATATTTGTTGCCAGTAATTTATTATGAATCTCCACTCTTTTATCGGTCGGAATATGTGAGTCTTGCTTACCCCAAATCATTAATAATTCACCTTTAATATCCGCCAGCCTTTCCATGCTGTGTTGCCCTGGTTTATTAGGAATGGTATCCGTGTGTAAATCTGTTGCATAAAAACATGCCGTGGCTTCAACTGCAGAATTTAATGCCGCACGGAATGCCAAATGGCCACCAATACAAAAGCCCATGGCACCAATATGCCCGTTAAACCAAGGTTGAGTTTTCACCCAATCCACCATCGCTTGATTATCCGAATCATAGCCATGAACATCTTTTGCAGCCTTGTCCGCATTGCCTTTTTCACGACCAGCATCATCGTATTCCAAGATGGTGCCAATAGGATTTAATTCATGAAACACTTCAGGCACCAACACAGCATAACCATGGCTGGCAATAATTTTGGCTGCTCTTTCAATGGGCCCTGTTTGTTGAAATATTTCTGAATAAAATAATATAACTGGAAATTGACCGTTACTGTTTGGCCGATGAATATAGGTGCGCATGACACCCGTCGGTGTATCAAGATCAATAAAATCAGACTGAATTAACATGTAAAAAAACCTCAAAAAGAAATAGTGACAATTCTACTAAAAAACGATGATAAAGATAGATTTAATGATCAATAATCTGCGCTTCGGCCAGTTGAATAATTGGAGGGAATATCATTCTGCCACTCACCGCAGTCTTCACACTGATGATCTTGCATCGTTGGACAATAGTGCAAATGCTCACTTTGACAGAAACCACATTTTAAATCTTGGTTTTTTTTGTGTAACTCAGTTGCAACTTTTGAACTGCCTAAACCATATTTGTTATCCATAATCACCTCAATGATTAAGTCATATGATTAAATTACATGAAGATAATAATGAAAACAACCCTAATCTAATATTTTTTGTTTACAATTTTCGTAGAGAATTTCTTCGCCATTTTTGACTATTGTATTTTCAGGATCGAGCATAAGAAGAGTCTCACCATTGGCAAATTGTGTTGTGTCTTTTTCGTCTTGATATAACCGTAGCTCTCTTTTAGGAAAAGCAATCCATAACGACTTACCTGCTTCAAGATATTTTATGTAAAACGTCTCCTTAGCCTTGCATTCAAATAGGATTGCATCATCTGGCAAATCACTGCCCTCAGAAATATTCCATGAAAAGGTATCTGCAACCTTTTCTGGGTCGAACACGACACCTGCACACGAAAGCATAAATAAAGTAATAAATAATAAAAAGTACCTGGCTTTTATCATTGTCCCTCAAAGAGATTTTCATCGAGCTGCATGACAATTTTTTTATATTCTTTTTGTTTTGTTATTTGATTATTTTTCTCTGCAATCTTATACAAATAATAAAAACATTGTGCATGCTTGTTATTCGATTTTGTCACATCTAAAAAAAATTGTTCTGCTTTATTTAAATCATTCATGTGATACAGGCTGATAGCTAAATGTACCTTTGCCTCCAATGATTCCGGCTCAGCCGCCATCCATGCCTGTGAGGCGGTATTAAGCTTTTGCCATTCCTCGTTCTTCAAAGGCCCTGCAACTTGCATAAAAAAAGGAAGCTGATTCTCAGGAGCATCCCAAAAAGGTAAATCAGCTTGCGTCGTCACTGATATTTCCTCGCCATTAGCTAGCATATCTTTAACAATTTCAACAGGCATGCTGTAATAAAAAGCAAATCTTCCTGCCGTTTTAAATGTAGTCACACCAATTAACTCACCTTCATTATTAAAAAGTCCACCGCCACTAGCACCCAATGAAAACCAAGCAGAGGACTGGATCACTTGATAGTTATCAAAAACATGCAATCCTTTAATACGACCGTAGGAGGTATGTGGTTTAATAGTGTTCCCCCCATAACTTTTTCCAAAAACTTCCATTTCATAAGCTAAGTTTTCCGAGCTCCCTAACTGTACAGCTCGCAATTCGAGAAATTTGAATTTAAGTATACAAATATCTTTTTTCCAATTAGCGATCAAGGCAACGGGGGAATAACTGTATCCATATTTAGTAACATGAACTCCTTGTGCATTTGCAATGACGTGGCAATTCGTTACCACATAATCTTTCGCCACCACCACACCTGAACCAACACCATGATTTCCCTCCTTTGTTGCCACATGAACTTTCAAAATGGAGGGATTAATTGAAAAGAGTAATTCGCTCGAAGGTTGTGCTAATAAATTAAAGCTAATGAGTAAGAGAGAGAAGAGAAATCTTGACATAAATTTAAGTTGAAATATTAATCAGTGATAGATAGAAAACTATCACGATAGTTCACTTAAACTAACCACATTTACTTTCCCCACAGTTAAGACAAGTAAGACAGCCGTCCATCATAATTGCAGCTTTTGTGTGACACTTTGCACATAACTGAGAATCTTTTGGGAAGCCATTTTCATCAAGTGTGTTTTGATTTTTTTTTAAATACTCATTCTTTTTTTCATCAATCAATTTTTTTTGATGCAAATCAGGCTCACTATTTTTTAACATACCAATATTTTGCAGATGTGTCTCAACCACATGGCCCAATTCCGCAACTAAACTAGGAATATATTTACCCCCTTTTTTGTAATATCCACCATTAGGGTCAAATACTGACTCGAGCTCTTCAACTAAAAACGTAATGTCACCACCCTTCCGAAAGACAGCTGACATTACCCGCGTCAAGGCAACAATCCACTGGAAATGCTCCATATTTTTTGAATTAACAAAAATTTCAAAGGGCCGGCGATGTTCTTGTGGGGTGCCCTCATTCATGATGACATCATTAATCGTGATATAAAAAGCATGGTCCGTCACTGGTGTTTTTACTTTATAAGTCGTTCCAGTAATTTTTTCAGGGCGATCTAATGGTTCGCCTAGCTGAAACACATTATTAGCCGCTTCTTCGACTGGTTCATTTTTGTCTGGCTCCGCAATACCATAGCCAACAATTTTCTTATTAATTTTTATTGCCATTATTTTCCCTTAGAATTTGCCGTAATAACCTTCTTTTAAGGCATCGTAAAGATTTGCTGCGGTATGAGTTTCACCATCATACTCAATTTGTTCATTGCCTTTAACTTCAATGATTGCACCATCATCCAAAGTAAACTTATAGGTAGTATTTTCCAAATCTTTTTCAGTCACAAGAACGCCTTGGAATGCTTCGGGATTAAACCTAAATGTTGTACAACCCTTCAGCCCTTTTTCATATGCATACAAATAAATATTTTTAAAATCTTCAAAATCATAATCGGTTGGTACATTGATGGTTTTTGATATTGAGCTATCAATCCATTTTTGTGCAGCAGCTTGAATATCGACATGAGCTTTCGCTTTAATAGTGGAGGAATCAATAAAATATTCAGGCAATTTTTCATCTTCTTTGTCAGAAAATGGCATAGCCTTGCTGTTTATTAAATGCCGATAGGCTAAAAGTTCATATGAAAAAACATCAACTTTTTCTTTACTTTTCTTTCCCTCACGAATCACATTACGATTATAGTGATGTGCAAAGGATGGCTCGATACCATTACTTGCATTATTTGCCAATGACAAAGAAATAGTTCCGGTTGGCGCAATCGAACTATGGTGACTAAAACGTACACCATTTTTCGCAATTTCCTCCCTTAGCTCTTTAGGAAATTGTTGCATATAACGACTGTAACGTCCCAGCAAAACTTTACCCGCAACTTTGTCCCCTACCTTAATACCATCTTTAGCCATTTCTGGACGCATAATCATCATCTCGGGTGTCACCTCAAAAAGCTCTTCCATGATAGGCGCAACACCTTTTTCTTTTGCTAAATCGATGCCTGTTTTCCACCCTTCTTCCGCAAGAATCTTAGTGACCTCCTCTGTAAACTCGATCGACTTCTCATCACCATAAACCATTTTCATCATAGCCAATGTCGAGCCAAGTCCTAAATAACCCATACCATGGCGTCTTTTTCGAGCAATTTCATCTCTTTGTTTTTCTAAAGGCAAACCATTTATTTCAACAACGTTATCAAGCATACGGGTAAAAATACTGACAACTTTTCTATACTCGTCCCAATCAAAATAGGCTTCATTGGTAAATGGGGCTTTTACAAATCGAGTTAAATTGATTGAACCCAAGAGGCAGGCACCGTATGGAGGTAGAGGTTGCTCCCCACAAGGATTGGTTGCGCGAATATTTTCACAAAACCAATTATTATTCATCTCATTAACCCGATCAACAAGAATAAATCCTGGTTCCGCGTAGTCGTAAGTTGATGCCATGATGACATCCCACAAACGTTGCGCTTTCATGGTTTTGTAAACCTTGCATGCCACTTTTCCTGCACGTGGACCTTTGTGTTCAAATAGATATTTATCTGGGCTCGGCCATTCTCGCCAAACTACTTGCGCATCATCATCTAAATCTAATTTTTCTTCATTAGCCTCTTTCTCTGTTACAGGAAAAGCAAGTTTCCAATCTGCGTCTGCAATAACAGCTTCCATAAATTCTTTTGTGATCAAACAGGAAAGGTTAAACTGACGCAAGCGTCCGTCTTCTCTTTTTGCTTTAATAAAATCTGTTACATCGGGATGCGAAATGTCAAACGTTGCCATCTGCGCACCTCGGCGACCGCCGGCACTCGATACGGTAAAACACATACGATCATAGATATCCATAAATGATAAAGGACCACTCGTATATGCACCGGCGCCAGCAACAAACGCACCCTTGGGACGTAAGGTTGAATACTCATACCCAATGCCACATCCGGCTTTGAGTGTCAGTCCTGCCTCATGCACTTTGTCCAGAATTCCTGACATGCTATCTTCTATGATGCCTGAAACTGTGCAATTAATCGTGCTGGTTGCTGGTTTATGTTCTAACGCCCCAGCATTTGAAGTAATTCGTCCGGCAGGAATGGCGCCATGCTCTAACGCCCATAAAAACTTTTCATGCCACGCGTCACGAATGGAAACATCTTCAACTTCAGCCAAGGCGCGTGCGACACGACGATAGGTACCTGGAATGTCAGCATCAATAAATTTACCATTTTTAGCTTTGAGGCGATATTTTTTATCCCAGATATCAATCGACACCGATTGCACCGGTACACTCACTTCATCCGAAGCAGGTAAATTTGATTCTGATGAAACAGCTTTAAGCATTCAAGTCCCCTAATATATTGATATTACAAAGAAAAAAGGCATCAACAGGCGTTTTTAAGTAAACCACAACATGTTGTGTTCTTTCAAAAAATTCTAACATCTGATTGTGGTTGGTCAAGTATTATTTCAATAAAAAATAAACTTTTTTTAACTAAAATTTAAAAATAAAAAATTAATGCAATAAAAACAATATGTTCCAAAAATAAAAAAATATAAATTAAATTCTGAGTATGAGAAAATCTCTGTATGAGCTTATTTTTATATCGAATCTTTGTTGTAATTTTTCTGCCCCTTGCATTGTTAAGATTAATTTATCGAAGCTTGTTTAACAAAGCCTTACTTTGTCATTGGCAAGAACGTTTTGCTTGCTATAACAACAAAGCTGCACGTGGTTGGCAGAATAAAAAAGTTGTCTGGATTCATGCTGTCTCCGTGGGAGAAACAAACGCCGTTAAACCCTTGGTTGACACCATTATTAAAGAAAATGATGATGTGTATGTTTTAGTCACACACGGAACATTGACTGGCAGGCATACCTTTCTCAATGATTCAAAGAGAGTAATTCGAAAATTTTTGCCTTATGACGCTCCATGGGCAATGAAAAATTTCCTAAACACTTTTTCACCTAAGGTAGGCATGGTAGTAGAAACAGAAATATGGCCCTCCTTATTTATTGAATCAAAAAAAAGGAAACTGCCACTATTCTTAATCAATGGCCGGTTATCCAATAAGTCATTAAAAAAATATTTGCTGGTAAAGAGCTTTACCCAACAAGTGCTTGATTGCTTAGAAGGGCTTTATGTACAAACAGAAGAAAATAAAAATAATTTTTTACAACTGACAAACCAACCAATTCAAGTCATTGGTAACACCAAGTTTGATTTTCCCATTCCAGCAGACCTTCCTCAAAGCACGTTGTCTTTAAAAACAACCTATGGTTTGACAAATAAATTTATTGTGCTGGCGGCCAGTACTCGTGATGGCGAAGAGGAAAAAATTCTTCAGTTTTATAAAAACCTCAAGCTAGCCAATACCGTACTTATTCTTGTGCCAAGGCATCCACAACGCTTTAATCAGGTTGCCTCGCTAATCAAAAAATTTAATTTTAGTTACGCACGAAAAAGTCTAAATAAAGATAAGGTAAAGAATCCTGCCGTGATTTTGGGTGACACAATGGGCGAAATGCATACTTACTACAACCTAGCTCATTTTGTTATCCTCGGGGGGAGTATTAATAATTATGGCTCACAAAATCCAATTGAGGGATTATCTTTAAATAAACCACTTGCCATAGGGCAGTCAATTTTTAACTTTAAATCCATCATTGAGGAAGGTACAAAAGCTGGAATTTTTTATCGCTTTAGTAAATTGGATGACTTAACAGCCATTATTAAAAAATTTCATGCAAAGCCAAACGACGATAAAAAGGTTAAACAATTAAGAAAAAGATTTCTTGAAAAACATAGGGGAGCAACAAAAATACTAATTCAACTAGCTAATCGATATCTTTAATCAAAGGTGCTACTTTTTTAAAAGCCTCATGGTCCGCTGACCCTACCCATTCAAACACGACAGATTCCGTATTGGTAATAATGCAGCCAGCTTGACGAAGGCGACTAATTGCATTTTGTTTGTTCAAAATATTGCGCGATATGATGGCATCCTCAATAACAAACACATCCTTACCTTTGTCGATCAAGGACAGTGCCGTTTGTAAAATACATATATGTGCTTCCATGCCCATCAAATAAATTTGTGGGCGTGTTTTGACAAGACAGCGACTAAAAACAGGTTCGACCGTACAATCAAAAACCATTTTTTCAACAAACTTAGCGTCGGATAAAAAGGGCAGCATGACAGGTAAGGTTTTACCTAAACCTTTGGGGTATTGCTCCGTACATATATAAGGAATCCCAAGTTCTGATGCTGCAGTGACAATCAATTCGCAACGTTTAACCAACTTATTAACCACTTCTTTTGGCATTGCTGAAGCCAACTTTTCTTGAACATCCACAATCACCAATTGGCTTTTTTCATAATCTGCAATCATATTTCATTCACCGTCAAATATTGATTTATCTCTTGAATGTCATTTCTGGTCAACATCCCTGCTGATAGCTTTAAACTAATCAAGTAGATAAGGTAATTATAACGTGATTTCAATAAATCTCTTTTCGCATTAAATAAAACTTGTTGTGCCACTAAAACCTCGACACCATTTCTTAAGCCTTCCTGAAAGGCCAGTTGTGTTGACTCTAAACTCAATTCAGCAGATTTGAGTGCCTGAAAGTAGGCTTCAATTTCTGCAAAATTTGCTTGCAGATTTAAAAAATTCTCACGAATTTTTAATTCAACCTCACGCTTAAGATATTCTGCATCCTCTTCCGTTTTAAATTTCAACAACTTTGCTTCGCGTACGCGTGAGCTCGTGTATCCACCAGAAAAAATTGGAATATTAATTTCTACTCCTAATACATCCGAATAGGATCGAATGCCTTTATTTTCCGTTGCCCCATAAGGGAACCCGCCTTTATCCCAATTACGACTTCGACTTGCAATGGCATCAACCGTAGGCAAATGATCTGCTTGACGAACACCGATTTCATAATCGGCAATAGTCACTTGGTCTTGCGCAATGCCCAGCTCTAAATTATTTTGTAGGCCAAGATTTACCCACTCATCAATGTCGGAACTGATTTGGACAAAGTTCATCCCCACATTTAAGCCTTTCAATATACCCGGCTCTTCACCTGTTATGGTTTTGATTTGTTGACGCTTAATTTTAAGTTTCTGCATCGCGGCAATTAATTGGGCTTCAATTAAGGCCATTTTGGTCTTAGCCTCATTAACATCTGTAATCGATAAAAGCCCAGCCTCAAATCGCGCTTCTGATTCCAATAATTGTTCATTAACGGCTTTTTTTTGTGCCTCTAATAGCTCAATCTCATCTCGTGCCATCAATGTTTCAAAATACACCAATGACACGCGGTAAATCAGATCCTGTTGGGATTGCAGTAACTGCTTGTCCGATAAGTTGGTTTGCGAAATAATCTGCTTGTATTGTTGGAATGCGCCATAATCAAATAAAGGCTGAGTAATGGTAATGTTGTAATCATAGCTATGAAAATCTGCTTTATTTCCTGACAGCAATTCATTGCTTGATACACCTGGGGTTAGAATTTTTCTTTCATTGTCTTTTTCATCGTAACCACCTGAGGCGGTGATTGATGGCAAAAATAAAGAACGGCCTTGATTGATAAGCTCTTTTGTTGCTTCATTTTGATAGCGTGAGGCGGAAAGCAAAGCATCATAATTAACAGCTTTCTCATAAATTTCAATCAAATCAGAATTGGCTGCAAAAACATTGGCAATGAAAATTGCCTGCAAAGTCAACGCCAAAAAAAAATTGAAAAAATGCTTAAAAATATTCACCATTAAAATTGAAATACTTGCGATTGGAGAGCGTAGCTTAATTTTGGCACCACACAATCAAACAAAAGATGTTCACCATATTGATTGTCAGAATAACGTTCAATAATTTTAGCTTGCATCATTGGCTCTTCGCCCACTATGAAAAATAATCGACCACCAACGTTTAATTTTTCTCTCAAACCAATCGGTTCCGTACTTGTAGATCCTGTTAAAACAATCACATCAAAAGAAACTGGTTCCACTTGCAGTAAACTAAATCCATTGCCTTGATGATGGTGCAAATTAGACAAACCATTGTCGCGATGCAGTAATTTGGCACGCTGAATAAAATTAAGATGAATATCAACGGTCGTCACATGCTTTGATAATTTGGCTAGCAAAGCGGCAAAAAATCCTGACCCTGTACCAATGTGATAAGCCGTTTCCGTTTTTTTAACTTTAAGTTCTTGTAAAATTCTTCCTTCTAATTTCGGTGACAACATAAATTCACCATGCTCAAGGGGGACTTCTATATCAGCAAATGCAAGTCCGCGATAATTTGAAGGAACATAATTCTCACGCTTAATGATATTAAATAAATCCAGCACTGTAACATCCAACACATCCCATGTTCGAATTTGTTGTTCCACCATATTAAATCGACTTTGTTCTGCCATATTGAGTTACTTTACTTGAATTGCCTATTATATCGAAGATATCCTGTCTTATTGATTATTTGCGCTAGAAAAAATTCAAAAAACCCGCGATATTACTTGCCTAATGAAAGAGAATAAAGTAATTTAAAACTCATAATGCTAGGGGTCTATTTAAAAAAATAGTGAGAGATACCCTTCGAACCTGATGTGGGTCATCCCACCGTAGGAAAGCAAAAATTTTTTGCTCCTACGAAAATTAATTTGGAGCAACCATGAATGCCACTGACAAACAATTAAAAAATAATATTGATGAATTTAAAGGTGATGAAGCCAAACTCGACCCGCTTGCACTAAAATCTTTTGCAAACTCAAAAAAAGTCTACATACAAGGTTCGTCATCCAATATTAATGTGCCGTTTCGGGAAATTACAATTTCTGATACGCCATCACAATTTGGTGCAGAAAAAAATGCACCCGTTCTTGTTTACGATACATCCGGCCCCTACACTGACCCAAATTACAGCATTGATATTCGTAATGGTTTGCCTGAGCTGCGCAAAAATTGGATTGATGCAAGAAATGACACATTAAACCTCGACGGCCC
>Ga0075476_10000687_pt1 | contig 15133 bp, 16 predicted proteins | sample DEB08_DNA_5_FD_76339 | JGI IMG/M metagenome (GOLD analysis project Ga0075476, IMG submission 76339) | Aqueous microbial communities from the Delaware River and Bay under freshwater to marine salinity gradient to study organic matter... | ecosystem: Environmental > Aquatic > Marine > Coastal ...
TTTATGTTCATCATTCAAAATCAGTACATTACTGTTAGTAAGTGATTTTGAAATATTATTATCTTCCCAAGTTACTAGAAGTGTTTCATGAAAAATTTGTTCTGAAGAAACTAAAATATTGCTTACATTTTCTAGACAGTTATAACTTTTCATTGAATTCTTGGTACTAGTTAATTGAAGTGGAGTATAGAACATAGTTTTTCCGGTTTTACCATATGACATTAATGGTCCTTGAATTATTAGTCCTATTTTCATATAAGAATTCTATATTTAAGTAATTTATATTTCCAAGATTAACGACAAGTATAATGATTTGTATATGCTTAAAAAATTAATTGATGGAAAGCGAGTTGCTTTAATTGGTCCGTCACCACATTTAATAAATAAAAAATTAGGAAAATATATTGATTCGTTTGACATAGTAGTTCGAATAAATGAACTAGGTGTTGCTTATGATTGCTATGAAGACTATGGTAGTAAAACCGATATAGCTTTTTTAACTCTAACTAAAGAGGCTATTCCTGTATACAAAAAAATGATCTTTGATTTAGATATAGAAAACTTAAAACTAGTTGTTAATCCTAGAGATGAATTTAATACAGATACTACAAAAAACTTCATTGATGATAAAAATTCAATGGAATATTTTCAGCAACTATCTATGAATAACATAGATTTTTTTCAAGTCTCAAAACCTCCTCCATTAGATGTTTATAAATTATTTAATTGTTTTCCATCAACCGGTTCTTTAACAATATTTGAATTACTTAAATATGATTTTAAAGAATTGTTTATTTGTGGATTTTCATTTTTTACTACAAAATATAAATACAATTCATCAAGAAGAATATATGAATTATCTAATCCTCTAAACAATCACAAACATAACATTAGGATTTCTGGACATGAAGTAGATTATGAGATTAAATTTCTAAAATCACTAATTTCCAATAATGACAAAAACATTTCATACGATAAGATGTTCAAAAATCTTGTTATTTCAAATATTGACTATTACAGAATTAAAAATTTTTTCAATATGTTAAATATGGACAACTTTAGAAACTATATCAAAATATTTATTAATAAGATAATTAATTTTTAATAATATTTAATTCAACAAGTTTATTAATTATCAAATTAGAAACTAATTTTTGACCTTCAAGTGTAAGATGAATTTCATCAAAAAAATATAAATTATTTTCAAATTTACTTACACACTCACCTGAAATAAAAGAATCACAAAAAATTTCATCAGGAAATATCCTTATCAAATTTTTATGTTCAATATTGTTAAGTAACTGATATGATGATTTTTTTCTTTGTTCCCAAGCTTCTATTGGATAAGATACGTTATCTGTCCATTTAAGTTTCTTATCTAAAAAAAGATCAGACACAACCCATGCATGTTCTGGAATGGGATAAACAATTAATACAATGTTATTTTCTAAAAATTTTTCTAAAGTATTTAAAATTTCTACTGGGTTTATATCATTATTAGATCCATAACTTTTTGCTTCTTTTACATAAGAGTTGTCAAATCCTGATTTTTCAATATGAAACGGATACCTACCTCCGTAAATTATTATAGAATTTTTTACACCAAGAAAGAATTGATCGAGTTCATCTTTATCAGAATAAGGACAGTTTGCATCATTAAATTTGTAGTTAAAAATAAATAGACAATTATTTGATGTGTAGTGATAATAATTAAAATTATACTCAACTGATGCTTCAGCAATACCGTATAAATTTTTGAGTAGAGAATCACCTACTACATAAATGTTTGTTGTAGATTTGTTTTCAAAAATACAAATTTCATTAATGTTTCTATTATTACAATTAATGTTATCCTGAAATAACTCTATTGAAGTTATCTCATTCAATGTAAACAACTTTTTAGGGACATCATATCTAAATTCCATTCCATTGGTTTTATGTACAATATATGAAAAACTAGAAATAAATAAAAAACAAATTAACAAAAACTTTATACAATATTTTAGAGACTTGTTAATAAATGGTTTTTCCACAAATTTATACATCATAAATGAACAAAATATAACGATTAAAATTGTTATCACTTTTATAAAAAAACTTAATTCAATATTTACTCTGTTTAAATAAATCCTTAAAAAAGAAAATACTGGTTGGTGTAATAGATATAAAGAATAGGAAGAGGTCCCAATAAAGCTTAAACTTTTCAACTTATAACCAAAAAGCAAAGAGTCTCTAGAAATTAAAATTAATACTGTACCAACTACCGCAATTAGTTTAGGTTCTAAATCATTTATCCAACTATCATCAAAAAACATAAAGCTAAATAAAATAAACAAAATACCAATTAGAGAAACATTTTGTATTTTTAACTTTTGATAAATTAACATTGCAAACATCCCAGCTAGAAACTCCCAAACTCTAAATTGAATTTGATAGAATTTAAAAATTTCTTGAGTTGTCATATTGAACAAAATTGATGTTAAAAATAATAAAATATAGAAAAAAACAAACTTCTCTTTAAATATTTTATATATTAAAAAAATAGAAACAGGAAATATAAAGTAAAATTGCTCTTCTATCGATAAGCTCCATATATGTAAATTAGGAATAAATTTTGCTGGTAAAGACGTATAGAAATCTAAATTTTGTAGGTAATAATTTGAATAAAATAAAATAGATGAAATCACTGAATCAGAATATTTGATAAGTGAATTTGGTGATAAAAGCTCATAAGCAAATGGCAAACTAATTGTCAAAGTAGCAAATAATGCAGGTAGAATTCTTTTTACTCTTTTAATATAAAAATTTCTAAAACTGAAATTTCCTAACGAAATTTCATAAACAATAATATTCGAAATTAAAAATCCAGAAATAACAAAAAAGACATCGACACCTAACCATCCACCTTGAAAATATTTAAATTCAACATGATAGAATACAACAGATAAAACAGAGATTGCTCTTAGTAAGTTAATGTCATTACGAAAATTAATTCTAGAAATCTCTTTAAAACTAAAAAAACCTAATAAGGTTTTGTAAGTAATCATTTCTTTATCTAAGTTTATCGAGAATCAAAAGAGAATTGTATACATCTTTTATAGAAGGAGGAGTTGATTGATGAGTATTATTAATAAATTTGTAAAATAATTCTGATTGACTCAAAAATCCAGGCTTAAATGAAAAATTTTTTTCTGTAATAGACTTTGAAAGTTTTGGAGTGTAGTTTCTTAATGGAAAATTTTTTGTTGGCTCATTCACTTCTAGAGTGTCAAAGATATTTAATTTTTCAATAGGTAAAAGCTGAAATCTAAATTTATCTGTAAAAATATCAAGTTGTGAATTTTGAATTGCATTCGAAATTGATGAAACCTCAATACTACATTTTGAATTGTAGAGTGTAAATGAGTATCTGCTTAAATGCGACTTTTCATAAATTACATTTTTAATATTAACTTTTCCAAATAAGTAATTTACAATATCTATGTTGTGAATTCCATTTTTTATAAGTTCATCCAGGTGATATTTTTTTGAAATTTTATTGCTTGGCAAACTTTCTGGTATTGTTAAACTTCCAAAATATTTAATATTAAAATCTTGCTTTATTAAATCTTTCAGAGTGTTTACACTTTTATAGTATCTTCTATTAAAACCGACCATTATGTTTTTATTTTTTAACAGACTTATTACTTTTTCAGATTTATTTGTTACAGGCTTCTCAATTAAAATTTTTGTATTTAATTTCAGACTTTTTTTCAATACTGGGAGAAGGTACTCGGATTTACAAGCAATAATCAAACCATCATCATTAAAATTGTTTATTAGTTGATCAACACTACTGTAATATCTCAAATTAAATTCCTTAGAAAATTTTTTAGCAGAATTTGAATTTTTTGAAGAAGCAACTGATGTAACGCTTATACCTACTTCTTTTAGAGACTTAAGGTGTTCATAAGCAATGTTTGAAGACCCAATAATTGAAACTTTTATACTCATGATGTATTTAAATTAAAATCTCTCTCCAAATCTAAACTTTGATAAATTGCTTTATATAAGATTTCTAGAGACATAGAAGATTTTACAAAAAACTTCTCAACTAATTTAAAATTATCTTCTTTAATAAAAAAATCAATATTATTTCTAAAAGAAGAAATATAATCTCCAAAAAAGTCATTCAATTTAATGCTTTCCCCATCTTTTGTTCTAGTAATTGGTAAATCTCTATTGTTTCTATTGATGTAATGTAAATAACCATTCCCATTTTCATTAATCGTTATCCGTCCAAATCTATATATAAAGTCAAAAACTGAACTCATCATACTTTTGTTATAAAAATTTAAATTCAATAATTTATCATTTTCAAAATAAAAAAGTAAATTTCCAGCATAAAATTTTAAATCTTTATTTCTTGGATTTATAAAATCATATGTGACTTTTCCTAAACTTTCTTCAAATTTTGAATTAAATAAGTTGTTAGCAATATCAACATAGTGAACACCATTATTGATTAATCCTTTAGCACCACAGTTAACATGCATGCTCTGAATTTCCCCCAGATTGTAGGTGTTAACAATATCGCTTAAGTTTGAATAAAAGGATGAAAAGTTATTTGGAAGTGATGGATAAATCATAAACTCCTTATTTTGCATACTATTTATTGTGTATAAGTCTTTAATTGATGTTGCAAAAGGTTTTTCAACTAAAATCTTTGAACATTTAATATTTTTTAAATATTTAATAGTTTCTATTCTATCAACAGCCCAGTTAGACACAATTCCATAATCAATATCAATCTCTTGCTGTTCAAATTCTTCGATAGAGTTATATAGAAATATGTTTTGATATTCTTTAAATTTAAAACTTATTTGAGAAAGCCTATCTTTTTGGATTTCAACTATATACAAATTAAAACCAGGTATATTTTTGAAATAATTAACGTACCTCTCTCCATGATGACCACAACCAAATAGTAAAATATATTTCATTTGCAATTAATTAAAATACTTATTGTAAAGTTTTTTAATTTCATGAATTTGGTTTTTGACTGTTTGTTCCTCATGACCTGTTTTTTCCCTAGCCAATTGTAAAATAAATACTCCACTAAAGCTTACTTTATTTAATTCATAAAATATTTGATCAAAATCTGTATCTCCTTTGTATAGAGATTTAGTTGTACCATCAAAACTTCTATCTTTAATGTGAACAAACTTTATCTTTGTACCAAATTGAGAAATATATTTAGAGTGATCTGCTCCAAAACTTGTTAAATTTCCTGTGTCATACGTAACAAAATAATTTTGATTTGACTCCACAATCTCAAGATAACTATCAATATCAAGTTCGGCTTCAATACAAAAGTTGACATTTTTATAGTTTTGTGAAACAAAATTTAGATTTTTTATAAAGTTAATTCTATCTTGTCTATTTACCATTGAACTATCTTCAAGAATTGGAATATTAATGTCTCTAATTTTTATTTGCGAACAGACTCTATTCATTACACCAATAAAGAAACTTTTATTGTGTATATTTTTATTAATCAAATTATCTAGGCAAACTGATGTTACAGATTTAAAATACTTGAAATCACTTCTTAATATAGGATTGCTTTCATATACTTCACTAGTAATTAGCCACTCTAAACCAGTTAAGCCTAAAGTTTCTAACTTGTTTATTTCTAATAACCAATTTTTAGAAGGAAACGACTGAAGCAACCCATCATTAGGCTCTAAAAGTCTTCCCTGAACAATACCAAGTTTCACTGAATTTCTATTCTGTTTAGTCTGGCCTCTTCAATAATCAAATTATCATCTAATGAAGATACATAAACGACGTACTCTGCAACTTCATGCGGCTCAATAAATGTCTCATAAATTTGTCCAAGTTCTTCAACCTTTTTACCCATTTTTGTTTTTACTGAACCTGGAGATACTGTAATAACCCTTACACCACGTGATTTAAATTCGCTAAACAGAGCCCTAGACATACCAAGTAATGCATGTTTTGAGGATGAGTATGCACCAGTATTTGGTGCAGCACCATAGGCTGATGATGATACAATGTTTACTATTCTTCCCCAATTTTTTGATTCCATATTATTTATTAAATTTTTAATAAGTAAAAATGGTGTGAAAAAATTAACATTAAACATTTCTTTTAAAGATTGTAGAGATGTTTCTTCGAGTGAATTTACTTCAAAAATTCCAGCAGAATTAATCAAAATATCTATGTGATTATCCATAGAAATCTGTTTAGATATATTTTCCACTTCGTCCAGATTATTAAAGTCACAACAATAAAAAATGCTATTAAATTCTCTAGATAATTCAGAAAGTAGTTTTTCATCTCTCCCAAGTAAGATAATGTTGCATCCCTTCTCATAAAATTTTTTACAAACTTCAAGTCCAATACCCCCTGTTACGCCTGTTATTAAGACTGTTTTGTTTTTTAATAAATTGCTCATAAAATTGATCTGCCTCCATCAATTATTATTGACTGACCATTTACAAATTTTGACTCTTCAGAAGTTAAAAATTTTACCGCTGAATTTAAATCATTTAATTCCATAATTCCTTTTTGTGGATTTAAATTTTTCAGCTTTTCTTGAAATTTTTCATCCATGCTTGAATTTATAATTCCACTTGGACAAAGAGAATTAACTCTTAACAATGGAGCTGTTGTAGCTGCTAAATATTTTGTAAACCCCTCTAAACCAAATTTAGAAACACTGTAATGGGCTGGCTTCTGATTTGGAAATGTTTCGTTGTTTTCATTGTAGAGTCTATGGTCTGGCGCTATGTGTCCTAAGTCAGATGAGATATTAAGAATTACTCCTTTTTTGTTAACATTATTTAAATTTTTATAAAAACTTTGAGATGTTAAAAATACACTCTTTAGATTCGCTACTACAGCTTCTTCAAATTCATTAATATCCTGAGCTTCAAATTCAGCAAAGTTATCATCAGAATTTATTTTTACATCTACACCCAATGAATTCACTAAAACAGTTGGATCGTTGTGGTTTTCAAAAATATTATTAAAAACAGTTTCAGTATCTTTTTTGTCCAAACAGTCAAGTTCAACTTTGTAATAAGATTGGTCTAGTGAATCTAATGTATTTTTATTATTGTCTATTGCAACAATTTGAAAATCATTTTCAAGTATTTTACATATATGTGAACCAATAAATCCTGTACCGACAATTATTGCAGTGTTTTTATTCATACAAATAGATTAACTTATTTATAAATATTAATATTGGTTTATGCCTTACAGTTCAATTAAATCTGAGGTTATTTGAATAAATACTATGAATGAAAAGATTAAACCAGATTACGAAAAATATTCTAAATATTTAAAAGAATCAATAATTGTTGCTGAAAAACAACTTGAAAGTTTTGATTTGTTTATTGAAATAGCAGAAAAAGTAAAAGAGCTTGTTTCCTCTGGTGGCACTGTCTTTTTTTGTGGAAATGGAGGATCTGCAGCAGACTCCCAACACTTAGCTGCAGAATTAATAGGAAGATTTAAAAAAGATAGAAGTCCAATAAAATCAATTGCGCTTACAACAGATACCAGCGTAATAACCTCAAATGCAAATGATATCGGCTATGACAAAATTTTTGAGAGACAAGTTGAAGCATTGTGCGAAAAGGGTGATGTTCTTATTGGCATATCAACCTCTGGTGAAAGCGTCTCTGTATTAAAAGCAATAGAAGCAGCTAATAAGAATAATGTTTTTACTATTGGATTCACAAAGTCAGGAGACAACACACTTTCAAAAATATCCCAATTAAGTATTCAAGTTCCAACAGAAGAAACTGGTATTATTCAGCAAAGCCACATTACTTTTGGGCAATTATTATGTTATTTTCTTGAAGAAGAGCTTAATTAAATGGAGATTTGCAAAACTCAAGAAATTAATAAAAAACTTACAAAGTTCTAATGAATAAATCTATATTGGTATCTGCTAGATCAGGTTCTAAGCGACTTACACAAAAACCATATTTAAAAATAAAAGACAGAGAAATAATTACCTATCTTTTTGAGAATATAAAAAAATCTAATGTAGCTCAAGAAGTTTTTCTTGCAACAACTACAAAAAAAGAAGATGACTTGCTTTGTAGCATAGCACTAGATTATAACTTGAAAGTTTTCAGAGGTGATAGTGAGGACAAACTAAACAGATGGCTAAGTTGCTGCTTAGAAAATCAAATTGACTATTTTGTAAATGTTGATGGAGATGACATATTTTTTGATTACGAACTTGCCGACTACGTATTAAAAATTATTGATGAATTTGATTTTATTGATGGCAGTGGGCTATACAACGATGTATATGGAATTAGTATCAATGCATTGAAAAAAGTCTGTAATAATAAAAAAACAATAAAAACAGAGTTTGTAAGGCCTTTTTTTTTAAATGAGGATTCACTAAAAGTATTAAAGTTGACGAATGTTAACAAAAAATATACTAAAACGGATTTTCGTATGACCCTAGATTATGAAGAAGATTATATATTTTTTAAAAATATAATTGAAAGTCTAAATGACTATTCTTTTGACAATGTATTAAGTTATCTGGAAAATAATCCAGAAATAAAAAAAATAAACTATTTCCTTGATGAAGAGTGGAAAATAAATCAACAAAAAGAAATAGGTAAAATAAACTTATGAAAAAATATGGTGGAAACGAATTAAATTATCTAAAACAAGTATTAGATAATAAAAAGCCAATTGCAGGTTCATGGAATAAAGAGCTTGAGAAAAAATTTTCAAAAGTTTTTAAGGGTAAGTATGCAATTGCAATGAATTCAGGAACTGCAACACTTCACTCGGCACTTGAAGCTTTGGGTGTTGGCGCAGGAGATGAAGTAATTAGTCCAGCTCTTACTGTAATTATGGATACAACTGCAACATTACACGCTAATGCAATTCCTGTTTATGCAGATGTTGACAGAGAAACTTATAATATTACTGCTGATGAAATAGAAAAAAAGATTACAAAAAAAACTAAAGCAATAATTGTAGTTAGTGTTTATGGACTGCCTTGTGATATGGATGAAATAATGAAATTGTCTAAGAAATATAAAATTCCTATTATAGAAGACCATGCACAAACTGTTCTAGCAACTGTAAATAATAAGATCGTAGGAGTAAGAGGTGATTTTGCAAGTTGGAGTTTTGAATCAAGTAAGCACATCAGTTCAGGCGAGGGTGGTATGTTGCTAACTAACAATAGCTCTCTTGCACAAAAAGCACGAAAAATTAGCGGTCAAGGATATGCAAATTTAACAGCTGATGGAGGAGTTATTAAATTCGGTAACAATTCGGATTTTCTTAGCCCAAAATTTAATAGACATGATACTCTCGGTTGGAATTATAGAATGAATGAATTCACTGCTGCTATAGCACTAGCCCAACTAGAAAATATCGAAGAAAAGGTAGAAAAAAGAGTTTATGTAGCAAATAAATTTCTAGAAGTTATCAATCAGTACAAAATCTTAAAACCTCAACATATTCCAAAAGGATTTAGTCATTCGTTTTTTACACTTTCATGTACTATCGAAAAAAAAGGTATTAATTGGATTAAATTTAGAGATAAATTTAATTCTTTTGGTGGTGATGGTTTTTATGCTGCATGGCAAAACCCTTATAACGAAAAAATAATTAAAAGTGGAAATTTTAGAAAAAGAAATGAGCATATTTATAAAAACATTGATTATAAAAACACTTCAAATCCCGTAGCGGAAACACTTCAAAAAAAGATAATCCAATTTAAAACAAACTATCTCAGAGAAACAGACATAAAAACACAGCAATCAGCACTTGCAAAAACTCTTAATTATTTCAATTAATAAGAAGTAAATTAACGATTATTTCCTAGAATAGTTAAATGGATTGCTTTGATAAAAACTTTAAAACTGGAAAATCTCACATTTATATAACCGCAGAAATTGGCATAAATCATAATGGAGATATTGAAATAGCAAAAGAGTTAATTAAAAATAGTAAGTCAGCAGGGGTTGATGCTGTAAAGTTTCAAAAAAGAACGATTGATACTGTTTATTCAGAAGAGTTTTTGAATCAATATAGAGAATCTCCATGGGGTACAACGCAAAGGGAGCAGAAAGAGGGCTTAGAATTTTCATATGAAGAATATTATGAAATTGACAATTATTGTAAAGAACTTGATATAGATTGGTACGCTTCTGCTTGGGATTTAGAAAGTCAAGATTTTCTTAATCAATTTGATATGCCTGTAAACAAAGTGGCATCAGCAATGACGACAAATGAAGAGTTTTTAAATAAGGTTGCTCAAGATAATAAGCCTACATTTATCTCTACTGGGATGTGTACAGTTGAAGAAATTAAAACTGCTGTAGATATCTTTAACCAAAACGACTGTGAATTTATTTTAATGCATACCAATTCAGAGTATCCATCTAGAGAGGAAAAATTAAATTTAAAAATGATTGACACACTAAAAGAAGAATTTAATTGCAATGTTGGATATTCTGGTCATGAATCAAGTGTTTCACCTTCTTTAGTTGCAGCAACACTTGGAGCAGTAAGTATCGAAAGACATGTTACTTTAGATAGGTCAATGTATGGTTCTGATCAAGCTGCTTCATTAGAATATCCAGGAATGAAAAATTTGGTAGATACTGTACGTAAATTGAACTTAATTATTGGAGATGGAAAAAAAGTGATTACAGATATTGAACAAGAGGTTGCGGAAAAATTAAGATATTGGCTATGAAAAAGTTTTGCTTTGACATCGATGGTACAATCTGCACCATTACAGATGGGAAATACAATGAAGCTGAGCCTTATCTAGATAGAATTTCTCAACTGAACAAACTTCATGAAGAAGGTAACAAAATTATTTTATATACTGCCAGGGGAACTTCTACGGGAATAGACTGGAAAGAAATTACAACTGCACAGCTTGATAAATGGGGTGTAAATTACGATGAATTGCTATTTGGTAAACCAGAGGCTGACTTTTTTGTTGACGATAAAGCTACTGACTTATTTAATTGGTTTGGTTGATTTAGCACCTCATTAATATGATAATTTAAAAAAAATGATTAATTGCGTAATAATTCACAAAGGATACCAACCTTATCTGAAATATAATTTAGAAATAAGTTCTAAAAATAATTATGTATACCTAATTGGTGATGATTCTTTAGAGTTTCTAGGGTCTAAATTTGAAAATGTAGAGTTTATAAATATAGAAAATTTTGAAAATAGTAAAAACTTAATACATTTAAAAGAACACTTCAAAAACTTTAATTCAAATTCATATGATTTCGAGTGGTTTTGTTTTGCAAGGGTATTCATTATAAATGATTTTCTTGAACAAAATGAGCTTGAAAATGTTTTTCATATTGATAGTGACAATGTCCTTTTAACCAACATTAGTAATATAGAATTTTACAAAAAAAATGCTTATTTGATACCACCAAATCAGGAAGTTTATAGAATGTCTGGATCAATTCACTCGGGATTAATTGATAAATCATTTTGTGAAAAATTTATTAATTTATATAAGGATATATATGTTAATAAATCTAAATTTCATCTAATAGAAGATAAAATTAATTATCATACTAAACAAAATATTCCTGGTGGAATCTGTGATATGACACTCTACTATCTTTTACAAAGCGAGGAAATACTAGACACTCAAAATTTATTTTTTCCAGTAAAAGACAAATCGGGAAGTGAATTTATATTCATGAATAATTTTAGCAATAGCGAAGGACCAAATGGGAAGAATAGTTTTAAGTTTGAGAAAGGTCAAATATCAATAATTAATAGAAGTAAGATTTTTGATACTGTTAATAAGAAAAAATACAATCTATGCAATATACATTTTCAAGGTGGTGCAAAAAAGAAACTCAATAGATTGTTTAAATACAAAATTTCATATTGACTTTTTCAATTAAATATTTTCTTAAGAACAGAATCTATTTCGTTAATATTCAATTCAATATTATCTGTTTCATCTAAATTAGACCTGTAGTAGTAATAATTATGATTTAATGCACTTGCCATAGCAAAGAAAGCATTGCTCTTTTCTGTAAGCTTAGTTTTTATTTCAAGCACCTCTGAACCCTCATCCATAAACAACATATTTGTTAAGCCGGCACCATGTATTCCACCAATAAAAGAAGCCTTAGAAAATATATTTACTTCATTTTCAAAAGTTAAATCTTCTGAGTAAATTGCTTTTATTTCATATTTATTTAAGAGTTTAAGTAAGTCATCTTTATTTTTTATCCTTCTAGATTGGTTTTCTTTTCTGACAATCCAATATTTAGAATTTGCAGATTTTGAAGTTTTTAGGTATTTACTTAGTTCCTTTAAATGTCCTGGATTAAAGTTACCAGTTGTTGCAAGATGCTTGGAAGTCGTAAAATTAGATATTTTGTAAACTTTGTCAATATCGTAATATTCGTAATCAAAATTCAACTTATTTATAGAGGAAATAATATATTCACGAGTTTTCCAATTATTTGGTAATAAGATTTTCTCTTTATATCCATATTTTTTGAGCAATAGTAATCTTGGCAAAGCTTCGGATATCCAATGATAATAGTTAAAACTGTGATCATTTATGATCCATAGATTCTCTTGTTTTAAAATTATCTTTCTGTTTCTATAGATGCTTTTTAATAAATGTTTAATAAACGAACTAGCTTGGAGTTTAAAATCAATAGCCATTGATAATCCATTTAAAAATTTTAACTTATTAATAGAAAACAAATTAAAACCTGAAACAAGAACATTTTTATAAACTATTATTTCAGGGTCTGGGATTAAAACTCCTTTTTCTAAATTGTTAAATATGTCTTTATCTTTTTCATTAAAATTTTTTGGTAGCTCTCTGTATATTTTCATTTTGAAGAAAAGTGTTTAAACACCTCTGAAAACGATAAAGAGGCTTGAAATGTTTTTGTATTATTAAAAGCTTTGAGGTTTTTCTGATATTTTGATCTAAAATTATTTAGAAAAATTTTATGATTAATGAGTCTTAATTGGTCTTCTGTTAATTCTGTATAAAAGTTATCGATTAAATGAATTAAAGACTCTAGATAACAAAAGCTTAAAAGCTTACCATTAGTAGTTCTAATGGTAATTGAATCCTCTCCACCCCAAAGGTTAACTATGCTTTTATTTTGAAAATAACTTTTTTCACCTAAAAATGTTGGATAATAATTCATAATTAAATCATTCCCAATGGGATACTTCGTACAATTCTTATTGACTTCAGAAAATTTCATTGCTTTTACAAGGAGATCTGTTGCCAAGATAGAAGCAGAAGGGGTTACTGGCAAAGGTGAAGCTAATTTTAGAATTGAGTCAATTACAATATTCGTGTTTAGTTCACAGTTATCTTTTGCATAATAACTATTAATAGGTTCATATTTAAATGATTTAGCATAGATGTTCGTATTATATGTAATGCTTTTAGCATCTAGTTTAATAAGATCTTGCAACATTGTACTCAAAGCATTGACTTCTAACCAATCGTCATCAAACAAAAATTTTGAATACTCTGTGTCAATATGAGAGATTAGTGATTTCCAATTTTCAAAAGGTGTAATACTTTTTTTATGACTTATAGAGGTAATCTTTAAATTGCTATTGAAATCTTGCCATTCTTGAATTACTTTTTGCGTATTATCAGTACTTGAATTATCTGAAACTACGCAGTGTATATTGATATTTTTGCTTTGACGCGAAATAGACTCTAAAGCTCTATTTAAAAGTTTACTTCTATTAAAAGTTGGAATTAAAATCGTAACTTCATTTATCATTGAATATTATTTTAATTAAATATTTTTTGATAAACATATTTAAGTTTTAAATTAGTTACAAATATTGAGGTTTAGAATAATTAAATGAACTTTGTTACATGTAATTTAGTTGGTCCGTCAACTATTGGTGGGGTTCATTATTTTGGTTTAGCAAATCAAATGTTCCAAATAGCAACTGCAATAAGCTATGGTAAAGAAAATAATTTAAATCCTATTTTTCCAATGCTAAATAATAAAAAGTATGGAAATTACACAGAAGATATTTTTAGAAAATTATCTTTGGATGAATATAAATCTGAAGATATAAAATTACATTATTATGAGCCAAGCTTCAGCTTCACAAAAATACCTCAGAATGTAAATGTAAAACTTGATGGATATTTTCAAAGTGAAAAGTATTTCATAAACAATCGAAAATTAATATTAGACATATTTTCTCCAACAAATGAAATATTAGATTATATAAAAAATAAATATAAAAATATTCTTGAAGACTCTTTATCAGTTCATCTAAGATATGGTGATTACGAAAAAATACAAGATCACCATCCACTTATTTCCAAATCTAATTATTACGAAAATATTCTAAAAGTTAATAAGAAGAAAAACATTTTAGTTTTTAGTGACAATATTAAAAAAGCTAAACGTGTAAAGGCATTTACAAATCACGATGTACATTTTATTCATGATGAAAATGAAGTAATAGATTTATTTTTGATGTCTATGTGTAGTGACAATGCTATTGCCAATTCTTCATTTTCTTGGTGGGGGGCATGGCTGAACAAAAATCCTAACAAAACGGTTTATGCACCAACTGTTTGGTTTGGTCCAGCTAAAAATGATTACGATACAAAAGATTTAATACCAGAAAATTGGATAAAAATAGAAGCCAAATTTAAAAAAATAAATTAAAAATTTTTTAGTCTTGTGGGTCGGGTGGGAATCGAACCCACGACCTTGAGCTTAAAAGGCTCCTGCTCTGCCGATTGAGCTACCGACCCGTTCAACTATTAAAGAATACTATAAATTAAGTTTTATTCTTCTTCAAACTTGTTACTGCCAGCTACAGTCCCGGTTAATTTCGATTTAGTTTCATTTATTACACTTTTTAGTTCAGAACTTATATTTTCAACAACTTTTTTGGAGTCTTGCTTAATTTCCTCATCACTAATGGTAGATTCTAAAGTGTTAATAAGAGTTTTAAAAATATCTGCAGTGCTTTCAACTGTTGTCTTAAAGGAATCTTTTAAGTCTTCAACTAAGTCTTCCTCATCAATTTTAGATTTTACTTTTTTTGCTATATC
>Ga0075476_10000690_pt1 | contig 15127 bp, 19 predicted proteins | sample DEB08_DNA_5_FD_76339 | JGI IMG/M metagenome (GOLD analysis project Ga0075476, IMG submission 76339) | Aqueous microbial communities from the Delaware River and Bay under freshwater to marine salinity gradient to study organic matter... | ecosystem: Environmental > Aquatic > Marine > Coastal ...
TAATACTACCATCGCCATTAGTAATACTTATATTATTACCTTGTGTTAAGGTTGTTTTTGTTAATGTATTGCTATTATTACCTATTAGTAGTTCACCATTACTATATGTAGTTTGACCTGTTCCTCCATTCGCTACCGATAATGAAGCACCCGACCAATCGCTATCGTTTATTGTTAGTGTTCCACCAAATGTTAAATTACCACTACTCGTTACTGATCCACTTAATGATAAACCATTCACTGTCCCGGTTCCTCCTACACTTGTTACTGTCCCTGCCCCTAAATTTGTTCTTGCCTCAATTGCTGTAGTCGCCCCTGTCCCCCCACTAGATATGGGTATTGTTCCTCCAGTAATTTCTTGTCCTGAGAGCGATAAATAGTTTGTATTAGCAAGAGTCACAGGAGTTGAATTATCAGTTCCTGACTGATCCACATGTAATGTAGCGCGAGCAGTTGAAGCATTACTAACACCTAATAATGTTCTAGCAAAAGATGTTAAATTTGTTGTAGAATAAGTATCTGAACCCGTAGTATAAATCATCTTGTCAGCAGCAGTTGTTAAACTCGCGATGCTTGTTAATCCGGCATCATGAGCTTGAACGTCTGTCCCTATGACTAATCCTAAATTTGTTCTCGCACCTGAAGCTGTAGTAGCACCCGTCCCTCCACTATTTATTTCTATATTATTATCAGAAATTGTATTATCGCTACCTCTTGTTTTTATTTCTAATTTATTAGAACTATCTTTTCTAAGAGTAACTTTATCATCCCCCGAACCTATAATTAATTCATCAACCATAAGTTTTCTACGAGTTGTATTGTTTTTATCCATGAATTCTATATCTCCATCTGAATTTGTAGTTATTTTTGTATTTCCTAAACGTATTGTTGAACCAGATAAATATAAATCTCTGAAATAATTATCAGCACTTCCTAAATCATATGTATTACTAGCATTTGGTATTATATGACCACTAATCGTTAAACTACCATTAACATTTAATACAGAACCATCAAACGTTAAATTAGATTCACTCTGTATAGCACTTGTTCCATTACCCGTTAATACAGCATTTGATGTGAAACTAGAAGCTCCTGTCCCCCCATTTGCTACTGATAATGAATCACCCGACCAATCACTATCATTAATCGCTAGTGTTCCTCCTAAACTTAAATTACCACTACCCGTTACTGAACCACTTAATGATAAACCATTCACTGAACCTGTACCCCCCACACTTGTTACTGTCCCTGCTCCTAATGTAGTGCGAGCCGCTGAAGCATCACTATCATCTAATAATGTTCTAGCAAAGGATGTTAAACTTGCCGTAGCATAAGTATCTGAACCAGTAGTATAAATCATATTGTCTGTGACAGTTGTTAAACCAGCAATGCTTGTTAATCCAGCATCATGAGCTTGGACATCTGTTCCAATCACCAATCCTAAATTTGTTCTTGCTCCTGCGGCTGTAGTTGCCCCTGTTCCTCCACTAGATATGGGTATTGTTCCTCCCGTTATCTCTTGTCCTGAAATACTCAAGTAGTTTGTATTAGCAAGAGTCACTGGAGTTGAATTATCCGTTCCTGACTGGTCAACATCTAGAGCTGTTCTTGCTCCTGCGGCTGTAGTTGCCCCTGTTCCTCCATTTGCTACTGATAATGAATCACCCGACCAATCACTATCGTTTATCGATAATGTTCCCCCTAAACTTAAATTACCACTACTCGTTACTGTTCCGCTTAATGATAAACCATTCACCGAACCTGTTCCTCCCACACTTGTTACTGTTCCTGCTCCTAATGTGCCACGAGCTGTTGTTGCGTCACTATCATCTAATAGTGTTCTAGCAAAGGATGTTAAACTTGTTGTAGCATAAGTATCTGAACCAGTAGTATAAATCATCTTGTCAGCAGCAGTTGTTAAACCTGCAATGCTCGTTAAACCAGCATCATAAGCTTGAACGTCTGTTCCTATCACTAATCCTAAATTTGTTCTTGCTCCTGAAGCATTAGTCGCCCCTGTTCCTCCATCACTGACAGCTAACGTCCCTGTAATACTTGATGCTCCTAAATCTAATGATAATTCTGATGTATCTATTACTATTCCACTATTAGATTTCACATCTATAGATAACGTATTACCCGATTTTTCTAATCCATCACCTGCCGTGATTTGACCTGCCCCTGAAAATTGAGTGAATGATAAATTATCTGTTCCTATCGTATCTGAACCACTATTAGAAGTGCATACAAATCCATGATCTCCGTTTACATTTCCTTCAGTTACAAATGTAAAATCTCCACTCGCAGTATCACCCGCGGGCATATCATCGCTTCTATCTGGAGCACCCGATGCTTTAACTACATAAATACCGTTTTCTGTGGCATCACTTTGATCTTTAATTAAAATTCTATCTCCCGTAGATAATATTACACCATCTATAGTATCACCATCTTCAAAACCAGAAGATAAATTATCTGAAGTAATTGTTGCCGCTTTACAAGATGTTTTTATATGTAATCCTTGTGCTACACTATCAACATATGCTTTTACACTTTGTTGACTTGCTACCGCTGTAGCTGAATCTGAAGCCATATCATCTTCATCTTTAAAATCTATTGTAGTCGCTGTTCCCAAACCATTAAACATAGGTATTTTATTAGAAGCACTAGTTAAACCCGCTAAAGCATTTAATTCGATATCATAAGCCTGTATATCAGAACCTATATTTAATCCAAGATTAATACGAGCCGCATCGGTTGTAGTTGCACCTGTTCCTCCACTAGATACTGGTATTGTTCCTCCAGTAATTTCTTGTCCTGAGAGAGATAAATAGTTTGTATTAGCAAGAGTCACCGGAGTTGAATTATCAGTCCCTGCAGCATCGACTCCTAAATTTGTTCTTGCTCCTTCAGCTGTAGTTGCCCCCGTTCCTCCTAATGATACGGGAACATTACCTGCTGTTATCTCTTGCCCCGAGATTGTGAGATAATTATCCGCTACAGTAGCTAATGATATATCTTTAGTATCAGCATATGCCTTAATACTTTGTTGAGTCGCCAATTGATTATTTGAATTACTATTCATATCATCTTCATCTAGTATTGCTGTTCCGGATACACTACCATTTAGTATAGCATTTGTTAAAGTCTTATTTGTAAGTGTTTGTGTTGAAGTTGTAAATACTACATTTTCATCAGTTAATGCTGTATTAAATGATTTACTTATAGAATTATTATTTGAATCGCCCATAAATATATTTCCATTATTTAATGCTGGTGTCGCGTTTGTTCTACCAGCTCCACCAACTCTTAATGTTACATTACTATTATGTAAACGAATAACTTTTCCTATATTTTGTATCCGATTACTTTCGCCACTTGGAGGAACATTTGTTATTTTACCACTTTCACTCGCACTAATATAACATACATCACCATTACTCAATGTAATACCACTTTCCACCACGTCAGTTATAGAAACATTTATTATATTACCCATTGTAATCACAAAACCAGAATTATTAGCATCAATATCTTTTAATGCTAATCCAAATGAAGGCATTTTACTCGTATCACTCGCATCAGCTTTATCTACATAAGTAGTATCATTATCAGTATCCGAATGTATATATACAACATTACCTTTGACTAAATTTACTTTTGCTGTCACTTTTATAACGACTCCCCCATCTAAATTACTATTTAAATTCGCCGGTTCTAAATTACTAGAATCGGGCGGATTATCTGTTGAGTCCTTAAATAAATACCATTCTTCATCTGTTGAATTTCTTATTAAACCTGAATATTTACTATTGTGCTCTCCATAAAATCCTATATCTACATTATCAGTTGAATTACCATCTGCTATTTTTATTAATGGATCTTTAATAATTAAATCATCGGAATTAATCGTCGTATTACTGCTATTAATTGTTAAATTATCATTAATAATCATACTATCACTAAATGTTTTACTACCTGCTACTGTTTGATTTGTAGTCAGTAAAACAGTATTGTTTGTTATATAATCATATATTTGATCACCAGTTGCTAATGTAGTTGCTCCATTAGTTACTGAACCCGTTTTAGCACTTGCTTCTCCCGAATCGTTTATCTCTAATGTAATATCATCTACATCTAGACTTAATGTAATGTCTCCTGTTGTATCTGTGCCAGATATTCCATCGCCCGATGTAATACTAGTTACGCCTCCTGAAGACCCCCCATATTCAGCGAAAGTTAAACTTGTCGTACCTATTATTATATCCCCGTTAGTAGTTAATTGAAACATTTTATCCGCATTTGTTGAACCTTCTTCTATAAAAACAAATGAATTAGGGCGACAAGTTTCATCGCTATCCATATCTGTAGATCTTGTCGGCGCACCAGTTGTATTAACTACATAAATACCATTTTCAGAACCATCACCTTGATCTTTTATTAAAATTCTATCACCCGCAGATAATACTATATCATCGACCGTATCACCTGATTCAAAATCACTACTTAATGTTCCCGAAGCATTTGTCGCTACTTTACAAGATAATTTAGGATTAATAGTATTTACATATTGTTCGGCTTCCGATAAACTCTTGACTAAACTATTCACCATATGTTAATATTATTTATATAATTTATATTATTAAACAAATATGAAAGAATTCATTGAAAAATATAAATATCATATCGGGGGTTCTGCTATCGGGTTAATATTACTTTATTTAGTTTATGATGTGTTCACTAAAAAATCGGATGTATCAAATAAAGAACCAATTATAAAATTTAAACGAGACGAAAAAGAAGTTGTGAAAGCAGAAATTTCTCACGAAGAATTTTTATTATTCATGAAAACTTTAAAAAAAGAGTTACAGAGTTTAACTCAATCCATGATGCAATTTAATGCGAATCATATTAAAACTCATAGTAAATATAAAGATTTCAGAGATAAATTATTTACAAAAGATATTGTTAAAAAAAGTATCTTAATTGATTCAGTATCTGTAAATGCTATCCCTACTAATAACTATGTTGTAAATTTTGGAGGTGATGTTTATGGAGAAGTCTTTAAAAATGTTATCGGTTTTCGTCTAGTAAAAGCAACAGTTCCTCATAGTTTATATAATGTTGATAATACAAATAATCAATTACAAGTTTCATATAATGGGTCACCATCCGTGTCTATCACTATAACGCCAGGTCAATTAACTTTTAAAGAAATAGCTAATGTTTTAAAACAAAATCTTAATTCATCAATACCCGCTGCTTCTGGATCATTTAACGTAATACCAACTAATAATACTTTTTATTATACTATTTCAGCAGATAATAATTTCACCATTACATTTACAGATGGTTCTAAAAAATTATTAGGTTTCTCTCAAGATAGTGTTTCTGGTTCTTCAACATATACATCTGATAAACACCCGGATCAAACAAAACATTTCGTTGATTTAGTGATCCCTGAAATACCCGATATCGCTTGTAAAATGGGATCTAAAAAACAAGTTATTGATAGAATACCTCTAAACTCGGAAACAGGTTCACTTGTTTATTATCGTTCTCCAGAAGCAGAATTACAAACACACAATTATTTTTATCCTATGAAATTGAGTAGTTTAAATATTCAATTATATGAAAATGATAGTAATACCCCCTACAATAGCGATGGTCATAATTATTTTGAATTTGAAATAACTATTGTGAAAAATACTGAATTATTTAAATAAAAATTTAATCAATAAAAGGAATATCATTTAAAATACTACTATCTGGTGGCGTGGGCCATTCTATATTTGTTAAAATACCAACTGAATTATAAGTTGGCGTCTGTGTAGATGTTAAATCTCTCAATGATTGTCTATAAGTTAACCAATTTTGTCGTGTTTCATCTGTTTCATGTTGATAATCAGGTAATACATATTTATCTGTTTTATCTAGAATTTTATTTCTAATATCCCTTAATTCATTCATTGCTATTTCAGAAACACTTAATTCACTCATTTATTAATAAATAAATATATTTATTTATTTTTAAATATTATTCTTCTTCTATTATGATATTTACAGATAACAGTAATTGATGTATCATCGAATCATTAGTGTCAGTTGTTCTACGACAAGCTACCATTATCATATCCCCTTTTTTAACAGAATGATTTATGTCTTCTTTACTAACAACATGTCTATGAAAGTAATCGGTTATTGTTTCTTCCAATGCAGTATCATTTCCTGTCGCGCTTTCTCCATTGTTACCTATATTTATATTTGTTGTAGGTACTGTAGAACTAGTTGTTTCTGTATCAATGGTTCCATGTATCAACCCAAACTGAAAAGTTCCCACATATGTACTAGTAAGACAATGAAATGAAATGGTTATACTCTTTATTATACCATCAATTGGTGATGTAAAACCATGATGTTTTCCAGCAGGATATGTATTTATGGGAGATATAGCAAAATTTCCCAATAAATTTCTACTATAATTTGTGTTCATAAGATAATAATTAGTACCATTTGTACTATTAAAGTAAAACCAAGTATCATGTTGTGTATATGATCTACCATCCCAAGATAAATTAATTGTTGATTTTGATGATCCACTACCACTACTACTACTAGCCCCAACTATAGTTCCTAAAGCCATTTATAAAAGAATTAGATATTATTTTTTATATTTATTCGCGAGAAACTATTGAAAATTCAGCAATAAATCTACCCGGTTCATTTACTAAATGTAAATTTGGATTGTCATCATCACCCACCCCATTGTCAATAGTTATGTCCCCACCAGTTAATCCAGTAAAAACAATATCACCAGTGTTTTTTTTAAATTTAACTGTTTCCCCGGGATTAATAATCTCTCTATTTGTGGAAAAATGTAGAGTAGTAGCAGTAGTAAGATGTGTTGCTAAAAAAGCACCACCAGTATTAAATCCCGCGTTGACTGCTGCCCCGTTGACGGTGATATTTGTAAAAGTTTCACCACTATTAATTAATCTATCTATTTTTCCACTTGTTATCCCCGTTAATGCATATGTATAAGTGTTTCCTACATGCGGTCCATGAAAAATAGGATTACCTGATAAATCAGTAACTTTCCCACTTATACTATGTAGTTTTTGAGGATTAATATCACAAACATAATTAAATTTCTTTCCTTTATGAATCACCGCACTATGATTATTTGTTACTGATTTATGTTCATTAGGTATTACTAAACTATTAAATATAGTACCATTATTTTCACTACTCGCTACATTAGAATTCATATTAAATTCATTTATTTTTAATAAAAAAGCACTTGTTGCTGGTGTTTGACCGATATTACTATTAAATGATAAAAAATTATCTAAATAAACTTCACTGTGTTTATCTATGACTAATGGTTCAAATAAATCAACTTTAAATTCTGTTCCTCCTCCTAAATGATTATCGGCATTGCTATCTGATACATCTAATATTAAAGTTCTTTTACGATTTCTTTTGTTCGTATATCCACTATTCATATAAGTATCAAAACCGGATTCCATATTTATAGTTTATCATACATTTTATTTATATAAATAACGTATTTTTTTATCTATATCATAATTAAATATGGTTAACGTAGATTGTGCAGGCGGACAAGATAGACATACTACTACTAGTGAAACTCATTCAGAAATCACCCCAAGTAGAACAGAAAACTGTTATACTACTGGAGGGGAAGCCGATTTTGACTGGGGGCTTTGTGGAACATCTGGTGATAGAGCTTGTAAAGGTTACGGAGAAAAAGATGCATGTATACCCGATAATCATGGTGGATATTGTAAAGATGGTGATAATTATTATGAAGCAAGAGGTAGTGTTTTTGAACTTTTATCTCCAAGTGATTTATTAGACAGATATAGTAGAGAAGGTAATACAGATGAAACAGGTAGAGCGGTTCGGAGAGCATTAAATGATCAAGAAAGAAGATTTACAAATCGTATTAGAGAACTTCAAATTATGGGAAAAAATCCAATAGTTCAAAGGGGAAATAAAAAAAATGATAAAAAAAAAGATGAAGATAAAGAAGTTCATAGTTTTATAGGTGATATGTTATTTAATGTCGGTATAGGAATTTCATTTGTTATTTTTATAATTTCAGTATGTATTATTTTAATACAAAATAAAGTTATTTAAACTCTTTTCTTAATTCCATTGTTTCTGTAAATTCTATCGGCGGACTACCGCGACTAAAATGTGTTAATTTTGCATCTTTTGTTAATAATAACACCCGTTTTAGTTCTGGATTTTGTGAATATTTTTCTCTTTGAGCACTTTTCATCTCTTTACTACTTCGCCTATTCTTAAAATTGAAAGGCTATATCTGAATTATATAATTTATCTCATTTGGACGAATCCTCATTTAATCTCAAAGGGTGAACATTATATTTTTGATTCAACTTTTCACATAATTCTAACCAAGGCTTTGTTAAAATACGATTTTTTTCTTTAGAATTTGGAGGTTTTCTCTTATCAACTATTCTTTTAATATCTGTTGCTGTTTTTTTAGGATCTACTTTAGAATAGTATTCAGTTAAAATTTTTATTTGTTCATCATATGTATATTTCTTGGTTTCTTTAATAGGTTCCAGTTCGGGTTCAGGTTCAGGTTCTGGTTCAGTTTTAGGTGAATCCTTTTTAGGTTTATTTTTTATATTATAACAACAATCTTTACCCTCAGGAACTTCTTTACCGGGTGGACAAGGTGGTGGTGGATGAGCTTTGGAGCAAGTTTGCTTTTTTAGGGGTTTTTCTTTAACAGGTTTATTTTCTTTTCTGGGTTTATTTTCTTTTTCATCTTGTTTTTGATGAATAATTATATCGGGTTTATTTATCATAATATAATCATTATTTTCTCTATTTAATTTGTTTATAATATCTATAAATCCTTGATTTTCTTTTATACATACTGCATATTTCTTTCTCAAAACAACTTTTTCAGGTTCAGATAATTCATCTTCTTTAAGACTTTTCATGATTTTACTTTTTTCAATACTATTTTTATATCTCAATTCGGATAATTTTTCTAAATCTTCTATATATTCATCTAAATTATTTGTTTTAGTATAATCATCTATTAATCGTTTTAAATTATCTGAAGATTCTTTGATTAATTTTTTTTGTATTTCTAATTCTCTTCTGACATCCATTTTTTTACTATATTCAATCAAATCATATTGTGAAATATCATTTTTGTGATATTCTAATGAACCGTTCATATCTTTTTCATATATTTCTCTTAAAGTTCTATAATGAATATATTTAGGTAAATTTATAGTATATTGTTTACCACATTTAGGATTATCACTATTACTAGGTCCACAAGAATATATTAATTTATCATCATTAACTATAAATCTTTTTTCACTTTGACATCCAGGACATCTTAATTGAGATTTTTTACCACTCTTGAATTTAAAGAAATCACTATAAAATTTAGTGAATAGTTTTTCATATTCTGTTTCAGAAGAACTCATTATATATTTATACTATTATTTAATATTTCTTTTAACATATTCATTTAATTCTATTATTTTATGTTTTGTTTCTAATTCTGTCTTTTCCCTATCTAAATATCTTTGATAAATACATAATCCTCCTATTACTAGAATACATAATCCTATAATATTAATGATTAATGAATTATCGGCATTTGTAGGTATTATTTTTTTTATTATTGGTTTCGGTTTCACGAACCAATTTGGATCTACTAATTTCGGTTTAGTATTCATATAAAAATTATCAGAAAAAATTTAAATTATTTTTACATATTTATAATAAATCTTCTTTTCTTATTATTAAAAAATAATAACTACTTAATCCTATTAATGTTGTAACCAACCAATAAGGAAACACTGTTTCATCTTTACTTAAACCAAATGTTTTAAAATTACCCGATTCATCAAACATTTTACTATGTTTGTAATTATAAAGAGCATAGCAACTACCTAAATAAATTATTATCGCTAAAATTAAATTACTATCAAAGTTCATATACTATAATATTACATAAAATTTATAAAATATTTACACGGTTTTTATATAAAATTGGTCAAGTGGCCCATTTGAATCTGGAAAATCCCCATTTTTGAGTTTTTCTATAGTGTATTTTTGAGAGTCATTATCTTTTTCAGCTTTAATATTTCCAGTTGCATCTATAATAACTATATTCCTTTCTGAATCACCTACATTGAATTTTATTTCTTTGTCATTAATTTTCATATTATAATTAGGATTATCCCCGGTCGGTATAGTCGCATGGAAATTATTATGGGGGATAGTGACAACAATATTTTTCCCACTTGCATCTTTTAATCCACTAGTTATTGTCGCATCTTTTTGAGATAGATTTATAATTAAAGTTCCACCTCCACCTCTCATAAAAAATCTTTTTGATATTCTCGGTCTACGAGTTCTTTTTCTCCTCAATTTACCTCTACTCTTCTTACCCGTTCTCGGTCTTCTCGTCCTCGTCCTCGTCCTCGTCCTTCTCGTTCTTGTCCTTCTAGCCATATATTATATATTATAAAATATTTTATTTAAAATATTAATATAGAATAATTAATTAAATGAATAGTTTAACAGAAGAAATTATTGATGAAGATATTGATGAACAACAGGAAATTATATTAAAATCTGTATTAGCAAATAATATTTCTGCGATGAAAATTTCTAAAATTTTAAGGGAACACTCTCAAAATGATATTTTAACTACTGACATGGTTGTATCTGGATTAATTTATAGATTAATGATACCTATGGAAGATGATGAACTTAAAAGAAGTATAGATGAAGCCGAATCCATTTTATATGCCGAATCATCTGAAGAAGAAGAATTAGAGACAATTGATGAACCATTCGAAGAAAAGAGAACCATTAAATATAATAGTTGTAATTGTGATATTTGTATGCAAACAAGATTATGTTTACTTAATTTTAAAGATTTTATACCCAAAGATCCTCTAGGAGATATAGTTAAAAACAGTATTTATGAAACGTGTGAAAAATATAATCTTGTTTTATAATTCATCTCCCAAATCATCTATAAAGATCCATTCACTATCTTTTGTTAATCTTTTACCCGTATATTTTAAATCATTTAGATTCACTAAATTTTTATATAATTTAATATTAATATCTTTATCATTGCGAATTATACCATAAAAATTATAATTCTCAATAAAATTTAAAAATCCATCATATTCTAATTTTAAATATTTACTGAATGAATTATATTTTCTCAAATTGTGTAATTTATAGACTTTGGTTCGGGAATTTAACATTCTAATAAGATCATTGATATTTCTATTACCATCTTTACTTTCGGTTAATATATCAATTAATGTTAAATGAATAATTTCAAAACATTTATCAGAAGTTAAATTCCATTTGATATTATTCTGAACCATTTATAATCTATTGAATAATTTAAATAAAAATTTCTTTAAAAAATACAATTATAAATATCATATATTTATTTTCTATTATTAGTTTACTCAATATAAAAAGTTTTTCGATTCATATATAATTCTCTTTCATAAATACAATCCATTAAACTATTCATAAAAAACTGAATACTTTCAAAAAATTTCATTATATATTATCTTATAATAATTTCTTTAAATTTGATTATAATAAATCTAAATCAAATAAATATAAACTATGGAGCCTTCTATCCTTGATTATTATAATGATTACCCATCAATGATTAAAATAATTGACACACTAAATGAAGAAAATAATCGCTTACAAAATGAATTAGATTATACCAAAGGTGAATTAGATTTTTATAAATCTATCTTTAAAACTCATAGAAATTCGGTTGTATATAATTTATATATTAAATACAAAGATAAACAACGATTATGGATTGATAAAATTAGAACCGATAAATATGAACTAACACAATTAGATAAAGATGAAGATATTATTGAATGGCTTAAACCAGTAAGATGTGAAAGATAAATTTATTTATCTATTTTAGTAATGGATTTAGATATATATTATCCTTATAATATTCCTTTTTTTACTGATATAAAATTCATTAATGTTAAATTCATTAATAATGAAGATCATCTTATTAATATTTACTTTGTAAAAAATGATAAATTAGGTAATCTAGCAGGTATAATATTTCCTCAAAGTTATAGAAAATATCAATTCCCTGAAAATAGTATAGTCGCTATCATTTCAGATAAAAAACCAAATAAATATCATTGTTTTATTAAACTTAAAGATGGCATGACATATATTTATCCTTGATTATTTCATTTATCCTTGATTATTTCATTTATCCTTGATTATTTCATTTATCCTTGATTATTTTATAATGAATATATTATATGCCTAAGAAGAAAAATACAAAAAAGAAGAAGCCTAAGTATTCATTAAAACGCGCTAAAAAACGTATCGTTTCTAAAAAGAAATATCAAGAATTAATAAAAAAAAGACAACATCATAAAAAATTATCATTGAAAGAAAGAAAACAATTAGATGAAGCATTATTCGTTAATTATTGCTCTTGTGTAAAATCATTAAAATATGATCAAAAAGTAAAAGATTATTTAGAATATCCTGTTTGTATGAGTAGTATATACAAAAAAAGAGGATTTAAACCACCTAAAGGGGTCACTGTCCGCTGTGGAAAATATAAATAAATTTGATTTTATTTTTTAGTTACATCCATAAAAACAAATATAAAATGAGTGTAGTATTCTTAGATTTCGAAACAAGTGGATTTAATCCTTATCATGATGATATTATTGAAATTGCTATCAAACAAATGAATAGCGATACTTCTTATAATTCATTGGTATATCCTGAAAGCAATGAATGTATTTCCGAACGTATTACTGCTGTAACCGGTATTTCAAATAAACTATTAAAAGATGAAGGAATCCCATGGTTAACAGCTTTTACTGAACTCAATAATATCTTAAAAAATATTCTTCAAAAATCTCCCGATGGGAAACTATATATTGTTGCTCATAATGGGGAAACTTTTGATTTTATCTTTTTAAAGCGAATATTTAATATACTGAATAATTATGATATAAAACCCATCTCTTCTAAGAATATTGTATATATTGATTCATTATTATTCTCTAGACGCTTATTAAAAAGAGAATCTTATAAACAAGAAACATTATGTAAAACATTTAACATTAATACAAAAGGTAATCATAGAGCATTAAATGATGTAATGGCATTAGAAGAATTATTCACTAAATTTTGTGAAATTCTTAACAAAGAAATGAATAGTCGTATAAATGTATTAGAAAATCCACAAATGATATATGATTATATTCACTTTAAGAAATAATTATCTGTATATATTAATATGTATCTTTATTTGGTTACTCCATTACTCGGTTCATTAAAAAATTATGTGAAATATAAACATTTTAATATATTAGTCTTTGTTAGGACACTTTATGTTTACTTTATTTTACACTTAGCAATTCAAACAAATAATACTTGGTTAATTTTAATACTTGAAAGATGGTTTTTTTTCGCATTTAAAATAATCAGATCAATTATTAACAATGATTATAATAATAAAAAACAAAAATATATTAAAAAATATAATATAATTTATCCTATTCAGGAAATCAATGCGAATGTTGAAGGTTAGTTTGATGTAATAATTTAATTGCCATTTGTGTATGATTACCCCGCTTAACACTATTCAACATAGTATTCCATATCTGTACATAATTTTTATTTTCATTATATATTTTCTTACTCTGTAATTCATTTATATATTGTCCATAAATACTATTACATAAATTATCTATATCATTTTTTTTACTATTCTTTATTAACTGAGAAGAATATTTTAAGGATGTCCGCCAACATTCGTCATGTTGCCATTTTAGATTAAATGCTTCTTTTCTGCGCTTATCTTTTGTTAAACTAGTGTTAATCATAATTTTAAAAAATTATAATGATATATTTTTAAATATATTCATAAAAAATAATAAATGAATAATGATTATTTAATTTATCTTTTTAATACGAATTGTAGTTGGAACCCAATCATTAATACCACTCAAAAACCATATATTTTTACCTTGTAGTTTTTTGTTTTTACCTTTTATTTCTGCATAAATATAAGTATCTGTTCGCGGGTCATATGTATCATCTAATATCCATATGCCATTAAAATCACGATAAATATATAATTCCCGATATTCGTGTTTGTATACATCGCATCCATCACCATCTTCACTTTGTTTTATATAGTAACCATCTCCTAAATCAATATTATCAACAATTAATCCCTTTACCGCGATCTTTTCTCTACTTAGATCCTTTGTATATTTCCTGTGAACAACTCTTATTCCCATACATTGACTAATAGGTTTCTGAACTTTATGAGAACGACACATAGGACAATCTTCGCACTTCATCTTGCATTCACTACAAAGAAAATGATTTACCTTACCACAAGTAATAGTATTATCCCTTGTATCTGGTATAGATTCCATACAAACAAGACACTCCACCTTCTTTATAATCTTCTTCTTGTAATTATCCTTCCTATAATGTTTCATCGCGTTTTTCATCTGCTTTTTAGCTTTAACCGACGGGAACTTATGATTAGAAACATTTGAGTTCTTCATTTTTAAGTGAACCTGTTCACTAATGTGTTTAATCAAAGAAAAATATAATAAATCAAATTTTAAAATAAAAGTAATCATTTAATCGGACTGTAAAAAAAATTTGTCACATGAGGGACTCGAACCCCCGACCACTTGATTAAAAGTCAAGCGCTCTACCAACTGAGCTAATGTGACGGCGTGATTTACATAGTGGATGCTGGAATTTTTTATATTTAGAAGAAAATACCAGTCAAATCCTTGGTTAAATCACTATTGTTGCATATGGGACTCGAACCCATGACCACACAGGGCGCAACCCCGCATTGCTCTACCATCTGAGACATAATGCAACCATATCATTTATAGACTGATAAGTCTTTGTCACATGGGGGACTCGAACCCCCGACCACTTGATTAAAAGTCAAGCGCTCTACCAACTGAGCTAATGTGACTAGTTCTCTACCCTTAGAACTTAATTAAAAAGTTAAAATATA
>Ga0075476_10000692_pt1 | contig 15114 bp, 9 predicted proteins | sample DEB08_DNA_5_FD_76339 | JGI IMG/M metagenome (GOLD analysis project Ga0075476, IMG submission 76339) | Aqueous microbial communities from the Delaware River and Bay under freshwater to marine salinity gradient to study organic matter... | ecosystem: Environmental > Aquatic > Marine > Coastal ...
TTAAAATAAATTATTCACTATAATTGTGAGTTATTTATCATTAAATGACGTCATAAACTATTATTTAAACTATAAAAAATGAAAAACATGTTATTCAAGCGCTTTCTATTTGTGGTGACTTTACTCCTCACAACTGGAATTTATGCACAAAACATTTCTGGTACTGTTACCAGTGATGATGGCCCATTACCTGGTGCCACTGTTTTGGTTCAAGGAACCAATGATTTTGCTACAACTGATTTTGATGGTAACTTTACTATTGAAGCTGCTCAGGGTGCTATCCTTGAGGTTTCGTTTGTAGGGTACACTACTCAACAGGTTCCTGTAGACGGTGATCAAATTACAATTACGCTTGCTTTAGGGAATCTTCTTGAAGAAGTAATTGTAACCACAGGTTACGGAACACAATCCAAAAGAGACATTACAGGAGCTGTATCTACTATTGATGCAGAAGAATTAACTTCTGTACCTGCCACTACTTTTGCACAACAAATGCAAGGTAGAGCTTCAGGGATCTCTGTTGTAAGTGATGCAACTCCTGGAGGGGAGGCTACTGTGCGTATTCGTGGTTTTGGTACTACAGGGAATAATAATCCGCTTTACGTCATTGACGGAGTCCCTACAGAATCTCAAGGAAACTTAAACCCACAGGACATTGAGTCTTTTCAAATCTTGAAAGACGCCTCAGCAGCTTCGATCTACGGATCTCGTGCAGCGAATGGGGTAATTATCATTACCACTAAAAGAGGTAAAGTAGGTGAAGGAAAAATTAGCTACAGCTCTTTCTTCGGATGGCAAACTGCTGCTAACGATGTGGACGCTCTTGATGCAAGAGGTTTAGGAGAATACCTTTATTTAGCAGATTACTATGCAGGAAAAACTCCTTCGCATGGTCAGTATGGCTTTAGTGGAACTCCTGAAAACCCTCAGATTTCTATTCCTAACTATGTATTCCCTAGTGGAGCAGCATCCGTTGATGAAAGCTTATACTCTTTAACAGAGTCTAATATTTATGCGATCACAAAATCTGCCGATACAAACTGGTGGGAATTATTGACACAGGCGAATGCGCCAATGAGTCAGCATTCTATAGATGCAAGTGGGGCTACAGAAACTTCTCAGTATGCATTCAACGCAACTTTCTTTAGTCAAGATGCGGTTATAAAGTACCAAGGGTATAAAAGAGCGACGATCCGTTTAAACTCTTCTACAAAAACATTAGGAGATCGTTTGGAAGTTGGAGAAAACTTTACACTTTCTTTAGATAACAGATTTGGTGGATTCGGAAATGACGGTGAGCAAAATGCTGTATCTGGAGCTTATAAGCACCATCCTTTATTACCAAACTACGATATCGCAGGAAACTTTGCAGGAAGTAGAGGTTTGAACTTAGGGAATAACTATAACCCTTATGCAAGCCAATTCAGAAATCAAGATGACCGTACACGAAGAAGTAGAGCCTTTGGAAATGTATATGCACAGCTTACTATAGCAGAAGATTTTAAATTCAAATCTAGCTTTGGTGTTAACTTAACTACAAATCAAGTAAAAGATATCGGAAGACCTCAGCCAGAATATGTTGAAGGAAACTTTATCAATAGCCAAAGAAGTGCAACTTCTTGGGATTATGAATGGACTTGGACCAACACCCTTTCTTGGGCAAAAGTACTCAACGATGTTCATGATGTTAGTGCTTATGTAGGAGTAGAAGCGATTGAAGGATTTGGAGAATATTTTGGCGCATCTAGACAAAGATTCCCATTCCAATCGACGAATATTATCTCATACCTAGATTTAGGAAACCAAGGTACAGCAGGTAACTACGGTAACATTTCTAAAGACTTTTCATTATGGTCTCAGTTTGTTCAAGCAAACTACCAGTATGATGGAAAATACTTAGCACAGGTTACAGTACGTAATGATGCCTCTTCAAGGTTTAAATCAGCAACGAACAGTGCATTTTTCCCTGCATTTAGTTTAGGATGGAGAATGTCTGAAGAAAACTTTATGTCTGGAATCAGCTTTATCGATGATTTAAAATTCAGATACGGTTGGGGTAAAACAGGAAACCAGTCTATTGGAGACTACAATGCTTATACGCAGTTTAGATCTTCTTCTTATAACTCTGGTTACCCAATCGACGGAAGCAGTTCTGCTGCAACTCTAGGATATGATCCTTCTCAATTTGGAAATCCAAATGCGAAGTGGGAGGCTACTGTATCTAACAACTTCGGTTTTGATGCAACTTTATTCGACAGAGCGATCTCAGTAGAATTTGACCTTTGGAACAGAACAACTTCTGACTTACTCTTAACAGTACCTGTAGTATATTCTGCTGGAGATGCTGGAGCACCTGCTGTAAATGTTGGTGAGATGTACAACGAAGGAATTGATTTTGCGATGGATTGGACAAAAGATGTAGGTGAGTTACAAATAACACTTGGAGGTAACATTTCTTCTTACCGTAACGAGGTTAAAAAACTTGATGAGTTTGACACGCCTATTTTTGGATCAAACAGAAGGGTTCCTGCACTGACAAGAACTGCTGTAGGAGATCCAATCTCTTCTATCTATGGATTCGAAGTTCTTGGGATCTTCCAATCTCAAGCAGAAGCTGATGCTTGGGCTCCTTATGGTAGCACAGGGTACAATGCTCCTGGTAAATTCAAGTATGCTGACATAAACGGTGACGGAGAAATTAACGATGATGACAGAACAATCATTGGTAATCCTCACCCTGATTTTGTATACGGAATCAACTTGAATCTAGCGTACAGAAACTTCAACCTAAACATCTTCGGAAACGGAGTTCAAGGGAACGATGTATATAACTACGTAAGATACTTTGCTGACTTTAACACCTTCCAAGGAAACCGTTCAACTCGAGCGTTGACAGAAGCATGGCAACCTAGCAACCCATCGGCTCCAAGAGCACAGTGGACTGCTGCGAATCCAAATGCGACTTCTCCTATCATGGATGCAAATGATCAGATCAGTAGTAGAACTTCTTCTTATTTAATTGAAGACGCTTCTTACTTCAGATTACGAAACATCCAATTGACTTATAGCTTTGATGATGCTATCAACACTGCTTTAGGAATTAGTGGAGGTCAGATTTACTTACAAGGACAGAACTTGTTCACGATCACAAACTATTCTGGTTTGAATCCTGAGATACAAACTGGTAATGATATTCAATTAGGATATGACGGAGGATTTATGCCTGTGTCTAAAACACTTATCGTTGGATTGAACATATCCTTATTTTAATTTATAAACTATAAAAAACATGAAAAATCTAAAAACGTTATTTGTAGCTTCATTTGCAATCTTTGCATTTACTGTTGCATGTGATGATGAGTTTTTGACGAAAGAGCCACAAGCGTCTCTTTCAGGACCTGCATTAGCTAATGCAGATGGAGTAGAAGGAAAATTGATTTCTGCATACAGTACCCTTAGTGGATACGGTATGGATGGTGGAGGTACTTGGTACTACTCTACTTGGGCTTGGATCTTTGGATCGATCTCTTCAGATGATGCGCTTAAAGGAACGGATGCTGGGGATCAACCAGAACACTCGTTTATTGAGACCTATGACTTTAACACTTTTAACGTACACAACCGCGATAAGTGGCGCTCAGGTTACTGGGGGGCAGCTCGTGCGAATGATGTTATTTTAAGTGCTGAAGAAGTAGAGGATTTAACTGCAACAAGAAAAGCAGAAATTATTGCAGAGGCTAAATTCATTAGAGGATGGCAACACTTTGAAATGCAGAAGATGTATCGTACACCTAAGTATGTAGGTAGTGAAAACTTCAGCCTTGATAATTTGGATGCTTCTAAAGTTCCAAACACTGGAAAGATTTGGTCTCAAATTGAGCAAGACTTTTCTGATGCTGCTTCGGCATTACCTGCTACGCAAGGTCAAATTGGTAGAGCGACAAGTTGGGCTGCAAAAGCGTACTTGGCGAAAGCTAAAATTTACCAATCTGATTGGGCTGGTGCGGAACCTATCTTGATGGATATCATCAATAACGGTCCTTTTGAACTAGTTGAAAAGTTTGAAGACAACTATTTGGTTGCTACAAGAAATAACAAAGAATCTATATTTGAGGTTCAATATGCGGTTTCTAGTGCTGATGCCGCTGCTTCAAATGCAGAAATCGGATTGGCACACCCTTACATTGCTCCTTGGGGATGTTGTGGGTTCTTGCAAGCGCCTCAGGATTTAGTTGACTTTTTCCAAACTGATGCCAATGGGTTACCACTCCTTGACGAATCTTGGAAAACCAACCATATCACTAATCCAACAGGAGACAATATCGGTCAGCCTATCGGAGATCCTTCAGTAGATCCACGTTTAGACCACACAGTAGGTCGTCCAGGTATTTTATACAAAAACCACCACATCATGCAGGTAGATTACATTCGTGACCTTACTTATGCAGGACCATACTTTTCTAAGAAGCACGTTGCTGAGCCAGAAGGATTTGGTGTAGGTGGATGGGGTAACCTTTCTGCTAATAACCTTAGAATTATGCGATTGGGTCATGTGATCCTATGGGCAGCTGAGGCTAAAGTAGAATTAGGGAAACTTGAAGAAGCAAGAGCACTTGTAAACAGATTGAGAGCAAGAGCTGCAAATCCTGATGGATTTGTGCCTGGTGCAACACAAGGTGCTACGCGTCCGGAATACACTTTAACGGGTAGTCCAGGAGCAAACTACAATGTAGGTGAATATACTGCTGCATGGACAAGCCAAGCAACTGCAAGAACAGCGGTTCGTTATGAAACTCGTTTGGAAACTGCAATGGAAGGTAACCGATTCTTTGACTTACAGAGATGGGGTATTCAGAATGAAGTGTTAAATGACTATTTAGCAAGAGAATCTAAATACAGAATTTATCTTCAAGGAAAGAAATTTACCTCTCCTAAAAATGAATTTTATCCAATTCCAACTTATGCAATTGATAGATCATTCTTAGAAGGTGAACCAACTTTGACTCAGGATCCTAATTACTAGGTCTTAAGACTTGTAAAGTTAAAAGCCGTGGAGTATATTTACTCCGCGGCTTTTTTTTTAAACCCCTATCATATGTATTCTCAAAAAAAATATTTTTTATTAGCACTCTTTTTGATCGGATTAACTTCTTGCTCTGAAAAAAAAGAACCAATGTTTAAGCTACTAGATGTATCGAAAACAAAAATAGATTTTGAAAATACAATTACTGAAACCGATGATTTTAATATTCTTACAAACGAATATATTTTCAATGGAGGGGGAATAGCAATCTCAGATTTTAATAAAGATGGATTGCCAGACATTTTCTTTACTGGGAATATGGTTTCCAACCGCTTGTATTTAAACCAAGGAAAATTAAAGTTTAAAGACGTTACTACCCAAGCTAATTTAAAAACGAATGATTTTTGGACTACTGGAGTTGCTGTAGCAGACATCAATGAAGATGGGCTCATGGACATATACGTTTGTGGTGCAATGAATGAAATAAATAGAACAAATAAGCTTTTTGTAAGTCAAGGACTGGATGAAACTGGTGTGCCAATTTTTGAAGAACAAGCAATAAAGTACGGAGTTGATGATGATAGAAACAGTATGGGAGCTGCATTTTTAGATTATGATCACGATGGGGATTTAGACCTTTATGTTTTAAATAATGAACAAAACGAAACAATCCCAACAAACTACAGAAAAAAAATAATAGACGGAACTGCAAGTAGCAACGACAGATTGTATCAAAATCAAGGGAATGGTCAATTTATAGACGTTACTATTCAAGCTGGAATTAAAATAGAAGGATATGGACTTAGTGTAACCCCTCTAGATGTAAATAAAGACAGCTATACAGATCTATATATAACAAATGACTACCTGACAAATGATTTACTCTATATAAATCAAAAAGACGGAACCTTTAAAAATCAAATTGACGAAAAAATATTGCATCAAAGTAAATTTTCAATGGGATCTGATGCAGCAGATTTTGATAATGACGGTTATACCGACATCGTGACTCTAGATATGCTTGGAGAATCTCATCAAAGAAGGAAAACAACCATTGCAAAAAGTTCGTTTTTTCAAAATATCCTTAATAAAAAGTGGGGGTATCAAGATCAGCATATGCGTAACATGCTTTTCAAAAATAATGGAACTGAATTGCCTTTTTCAGAAATTGGACAATTTGCTGGAATTTATCAAACCGATTGGAGTTGGGCACCACTTTTTTTTGATGTCGATTATGACGGTGATAGAGACTTATTGATAACCAACGGATTTCCAAGAGATATCACGGATATGGATTTTGCTAACTATAAATTAGACGCAGGTCCTTTTACACCAATCCCTAAGTTATTGGATGCCATTCCGATTGTTAAAATACCCAATTATGCATTTAAAAATAATGGTAATCAATCCTTTGAGGATAATACTTCAGATTGGGGATTGAAAATTCCCTCTTTCTCAAATGGTGCAGTTCTGAGTGACTTGGATCTTGATGGAGATCTAGACTATGTGGTAAATAATATAAATGATAAAGCTTTTGTATTTGAAAATACCCTTTTAGCAAACGAACAAAAACCCAATTACCTTCAAATAGAATTAAAAGGCTCAAAACAAAATCCAAATGCGCTTGGGGCAAAAGTTGTTTTACGTATGGAAGAAGGTCAAATTCAATTTCAAGAACAACAACTCTCCAGGGGATATATGTCTTCAGTAGATCCAATTCTTTACTTTGGACTTGGCACTAAAAGTCAAGCATCTGTGATTGAAATCATGTGGCCTGATGGTAACTATTCCGAAATCAAAAATCCGGAATTAAATAAAAGACATGTTTTTCATCAAAAGGATGCCAAAAATCCAGAAAAATTAGCTTTCCCATTAGTCAATAAAATAGTGAAGAAAACCTATGAACAAGTAGCTTCCAAATACGGCATAGACTATCTGCATCAGGAAAAAAATGTGCAGGATTTTTTTAATCAAAGGCTGATCCCACATAAACTGTCTCAAAATGGACCATGTTTAGCGGTTGGTGATCTTAACGGTGATTATAAAGAGGACTTTATTATTGGCAGTTCCTCAGATTTTTCCCCTGTAATCTACTTTCAGACAACACAGAATTCTTTCAAAGCACAAGATCTTTTTACGTCAGCAAGTGATAAGGCTTACGAAATAGAAAGCATTGCCTTGTTTGATGCTGATCAAGATGGTGATCTAGATTTGTATCTAGTATCAGGAGGGAATATGGAAGATTCAGGAAGAGCAAAGCATGAAGATCGTCTTCTCCTAAATAATGGGAAAGGAAACTTTAAAATATCTAAGGGAAATCTCCCAGTAATCTATTCCAATGGAGCCGTAGTCAGACCATTTGATTATGATCTTGACGGTGATATGGATTTATTTATAGGTGGAAAAAACAAACCAAATGCATTTCCTCTCGCAGATGAAAGCTTTTTACTGGAGAATACATCTGGAAAATTTAAATCTGTTGGCCCTAAAGTCTTTCCCTTGATAGAATCTCTAGGAATGGTAAACGATGCACAATGGGGAGACATCAATCAAGACGGCAGAGCAGATTTAGTTATTGTTGGTGAATATACTGGAGTACAAGTTTTCTTAAATCTACCGGAGGGTTTTATTGCTCAAAAATCAGTATTATCAGAAACTACTGGCCTTTGGAGAACAGTGCAACTTTTAGATTTAGATGACGATGGCGACCAAGATATACTCTTGGGAAATCTTGGAAAGAACAATATGCTTTCAATCAGTGAGAATACGCCTTTGCTAATTTCAACTCAAGATATAGATGGCAATGGCAAAGTAGATCCCTTAATGTTCTGTAGCCAAAAAGACAATAACGGAAACTGGGATATGTACCCAACTCAGTTTTGGGATAACCTGACCCAGCAGAGTCCCGTATTTAGACAGGAATTTAATTCTTACAGTGCTTTTTCAAACGCAAATTTAAGCTACTATAAAGAACAAAATATAATAGATGAAGATTCACTCCTTTCTGCAAAATTTGATGCATCTATGTGGGCTGAAAACCTGGGAGAAGGGAAGTTTAGATTCTCAAATCTACCTGAAGAAATGCAATGGGGTCCTATAAATGATTTTCTTAGTGCAGAAATAGAAGGTGAAAAAGTGGTCTTTGTAGTTGGTAATGATTTAGGAGGCCCACCATTTGAGGGTGATTCTGATGCCTTCCAAGGAGGAATCATGAATTTAGACCAATCAATCAAATTTAAAAATGCACAGGAAACTGGATTTTATGCTTTTGGTGATGCAAGAGATTTGGAACTTATTACACTCCAAAATGGGAAAAAACTTATTTTAGTCTCGCAAAACCAAGGTAGTCTTTTAGTCTTCGAAAAATTGCTTCGGAATAAATAACCTCATAGCATACAATTCCTTAAAAATGACCGTGTCCTGAGTCTTGTGTATCTTATGTTACCATCAGATTTATGATAGGTGATAAATTTGTATTCTAAAATAGAATAAAATGTTTCTAAGTAATTTATTTCAATCTAGATCTGATAACAATAAAATAAGTGTATTGCCATCTTCTGAGTTCAAGAAAGCTATTCAAAAAAAGCCAATACAACTAATAGATGTTCGAACACCTCATGAATTTGCCGCCGGAAATATTAAAGGAGCTAAAAACATGGATTTATTTAACAGTAAAGCTTTTGAACAAGGTGCATCTAAACTTAATAAAGAAATTCCTGTTTATTTGTATTGTCAGTCTGGAAACCGAAGTAAAAGTGCCTCAAGCCTTCTAATAAAAATGGGCTTTAGTCAGATATATGATTTAAAAGGAGGGTATTCCAATTGGTCTTTTTAAACTTCTTACTATGAGTACATTTCAACAAATCATTCAAGATCCCAAACCGGTATTGATCGATTTTTATGCAACATGGTGTGGTCCCTGTAAAATGATGCCTCCAATTTTAACACAACTAAAAGAAAAGATGGGAGAAAATCTTCGGATCATCAAAATAGATGTAGATAAAAATCCTGAAGTAGCATCCAAATACCAAATTCGAGGGGTTCCTACATTGATGCTGATGCGAGAAAGCAAAGTGCTTTGGAAGCAATCTGGTGTTCAAGAGGTTAATGTATTAAAACAAACTATAGAACAACACTTAGAGATATAGTGTTTTTATTCTTTAGGATTCAGATTGAGCAAAGAGGGAGGTTCTTCCTTCGATTCGGGTCCCAATTCTAATTGTTCTACATTTTTTAATTTAGACTGCATAATACGTGTTCGGGTCCCAACCAGGTTTTCAATCTCATTATTAGCTTCATTAATTTTTTTCTGAGCTTTTTCAAGTACACCCCCGAAAGTATTAAACTCTTTCTTTACAGAAGCTAGAACATTCCATACCTCACTACTACGCTTTTGAATAGCAAGTGTTTTAAAGCCCATTTGGAGGCTGTTAAGCATCGCTGCTAAAGTCGTAGGCCCTGTTACTACAATTTTATATTCTCTTTGAAGAAACGCAATCATATCCGGCTGACGAACAACTTCTGCAAACAGTCCCTCTACAGGTAAAAACATTATACCAAAATCTGTAGTATTTGGAGGGTCAATATATTTTGAGGAAATGTCCTTCGCAAATTTTTTGACGGATTGAAGCAAAGCCTTTAAAGAAACCTCAACAGCGACTGAGTCTCCAGCATCATAAGCAGACTGCAAACGAAGATAATCTTCTTGTGGAAATTTTGCATCAATGGGCAGGTATACTGCTTTTTCATCCAGTCCCTTGCCAGGAAGTTTTACTGCATATTCTACCATTGCATCTGACCCTTTTTTGGTTTTCACATTGGTCTCATATTGTTCAGGAGCCATGATCTCTTCTAGAATATTTCCAAGCTGAATTTCTCCCAATACTCCTCGGGTTTTAACATTCATCAACACTTTTTTCAAGTCCCCAACTCCAGAGGCAATAGTTTGCATTTCTCCCAAACCCTTTTGTACGACAAGAAGCTGTTTGGTAACCATTTCAAATGATTTGCCAAGACGTTCTTCAAGTGTTTTATGAAGTTTTTCGTCTACCGTTTCCCGCATTCGCTCCAAACGTAATTCGGTAGTTTTGATCATTTCATCCTGCTTGGATTTCATTTGATCAAACTTTTCCTTCTGAAGCTTATTAAAGCTCTCAACATTTTTAGAAAAGGCCTCTTCAAAATCTTTTAGGGTATTTCGGAGCTCTTCCCGATCATCTTTGGCTTTTTTGGAAAGAGTTTCATTGAGTCGCTCTATGGCTTGTATTAACTCAGTTCTATTTTCTTTTAAATTTTTAGAAAGCTCTTCTCTGTTAAGGACAAATTCATTTTGAATTAGTGTTTTAAAAATATTTTCTATGGAAGAAAAATTATCCGTACTTTTTTTAAAAAACTGGAGGCTAAGCAAGAGGAGTGTAATGAAAGAAAAGGCAATTAAAAGGTATTCCATAGGCTTATTTTCTGATTCTAAAATTAAGCATTCTCAGGAAAACTTTCTTTGGATTAAAATTATTCTTTTGGAAGGATTATAGTAAGCTGTGTTTTACAAGATAACTAGTTAACTAAGATTTAACTTTGAACTTTTTTGTCCATTTAATAAGGGTAGGCGAACTCGTTGCCCATAAAACAAAGCCACTCAATACTGTGAATACCCCAAACAGTGAAAAAACTCTGAGGAGTAAATTATTAAAATCGTCTCTCCCCTGATAATCCATGGTATGGCTCATCCATAAAAAATCAAACCAACGCCAACTTTGGTGGCGAACCTTATGGAACATTCCGCTTCTCGCATCTATATAGGCTACTAATAAATCAGGATGATCGTAATGAATTGCATAAGCAGGCAAGGAGCCTCCTCTATACTCGTGATGTGAATCAGTTTCTTGAATGAGTTCAATTTTCTTCACTTTTAGACCATCAATCAAATACTTTTGGGCTACTCTAATCGCTTCAGAATCTGAAATCTGTTCCTTTATAGCTCCAGTCCGAGCATGGTACAACCGACTCTTGTTTATCCAATAATATGGTTGTAAATCCAGGGACACCAGCTGAATTGTTTCAATGGACTGTGGAATACTGTCTAGAGGAAGAAGATTCTGAAAACTTTCAGCTTTCCTGTTTGGATTTAGAAATAAATCTCCGTGAATTTCATCAATATCCGTCCAACTAAAATATAATCCAGAAATAGTCCATGCTAAAAATTGAATTCCGATGAGCAATCCTAAATAACGATGTGTTTTTCGAATTCGAAAGGCTATTTTTCTGTCAATCATAAAAAAAGAATCTGCCTTGTGCTATTCACTATGTTCGTTTAAACTTTAACTTTTTTTCTATGGCAATGATCATTTCATTAGCAATATCTTTCCCTGTTGCAGTTTCAATCCCTTCAAGTCCTGGAGAAGAATTTACTTCTAATAAGAGCGGTCCTTTGTTGGAACGAATAATATCTACTCCCGCTACTGCAAGATTTAAGATTTTGGCAGCCTTAACTGCTAGTCTTTTTTCTTCGAGTGAAATTTTTACTTTTTTGGCAGTGCCTCCCATGTGAATATTGGAACGGAACTCCCCTTTTGGTGCTGTCCGCTCTATGGATGCTACCACCTTCCCGTTGACAACGAAACAACGTAAATCTTTTCCTGCTGCCTCTTTTATAAATTCCTGTACAAGTATGTTTGCTTGAAGACTTTTAAAGGCGTTGATTACACTTTCTGCGGCCTTATCTGTTTCTGCAGAAACCACTCCTTTCCCTTGAGCACTTTGCAACAATTTAATCACTAAAGGTGACCCTCCTACCATACTGATCAAATCTTTTGTATCTAGAGGTGATTTAGCGAATCCAGTAATTGGAATTTGAATATCATTGCCCGAAAAAAGTTGACTTGAATAAAGCTTGTCCCTTGATTGTGTTATGGCGGTATCAGAGTTTAAACAATACGTTCCAATCGAGTTAAATTGTCGGAGAAGTGCACAGCCGTAAAATGTCATACTGGGTCTAATTCTTGGAATAATGGCGTCCAAATCCTGAATAATACTTCCTCCTCGATAGCGCACCTCCGGGGTGACTGTATCTAAACGCATATAACATTGTTGTATGTTATAAAAATACATTTCATGACCCCTTGCCTTTCCTGCCTCTATCAAACGTTTGTTGCTATACAATGACTTGTCTGTAGCGAGTAACCCAATACTTAATCCTGACTTTTCATGAAGTAAATGACTATAACACTTATCGATATCTTCTTGTGAAACAGAACCGGATAAAAATCGTTTTGAAGGGTCTACCAAAAAACGATTTTCCATTGCTTCTCTTCCCAAGAGCATTCTAAAATCCATCCCATCTCGGTTTGCAAGAGTGAGTTCCATTTCAAAAGAATCCTCTCCGATAGTCACAAATTCTCTAATAACATAGCGTTTGTCTGTAATTCCAGAAGAACTTTTCACAATTCTAACATCGATAACTTTAGATTCACATCGCAAAACTATGCTGAGGTTGTCTTGAATGGGATTGACATCAAAAGAAACCCAAAGGTCCTTCCCTTTTTTAAATCGTTTGATATTAGTAGACTGAATAGAGGATGTCTTTGCTCCTGAATCTATTCTTGCTTTAATTAAAGGAATATTTATAGATTTAAAAGAACACCATTCTTGATTACCAATTAATTTTTTATCAGTTTCCATAAGTGGTTTTATGCTACGAGAATACGAAAACTTTTTATTAAAAATTGTTACTATTCCCATTTTTTCGCATTACTAAGAAATTGCTTACTTATATTTGATGATTAATTTGGGTTTTTATGAAAAAAACGGGCTTTTTAAAAGTTTTTATTCTTACAATCTTTAGCTTTCAACTAAGTCTTAGCCAGAATGAATACCAACCCAAAAAACTTAATAATTCTGAGATTATAATTGATGGAAAACTTTCCCCAAATGAATGGGAAAATGCTACTCCAATAGAATTAAACTTTGAAATAAATCCAGGGAATAATAGTCCTTCAAAGAAGAAAACTACCGCCTACATTACGTATACAGCAACTGATTTATATATTGGCTTTCATGCCTTTGATGATCCCACCAATGTAAGGGCTTCAGTACGTTCCAGAGATGATTTTGCCATGTACCGTCAGGATGATATCGTAACCGTTCGCTTTGATACCTATGCCGATGGTCGTAACAACTATATTCTTGTATCAAATCCTTTCGGAAGCCAATTTGACGTTCGAGCAATTAATGCCTTAACCGACGACCAACGATATGACGGTAGCTTTAATATGGATTTTGAAACTGCTGGCTCAATTGTTTCAGATGGCTTTCAGGTTGAATACAAAATCCCTTTTTCTTCACTGCCTTTTCCCAATGGAGAAGACCAAAAATGGCATTTTAGTTTAGCAAGAAAATATTTTAATGAAAAAAATGTAGAAATTGAAGTACAGAACCAAACCTTTGATCGAAATAATCCATGTCAAGTTTGTCAGACAAGTGAAGTTCTTATTTTAAACGACATAACAATTGAAAAACGAATCGAACTCTTACCCTATGTTTCAGGGAATCTAAGCGGTAAAAGACCTTCAATAAATACACCCGTTAATTACGATAAATTTAAACCCAATCTTGGACTCGGTTTAAACCTTGATCTAAGTAAAAATAGTGGTCTTGAAATTACCATTAATCCTGATTTTTCTCAAGTAGAAGCTGACGTAACACAAATAGATGTGAATTCCTCTTTTGCATTAGAATATCCTGAAAGGAGACCTTTTTTTAATAGAGGAACAGATATTGTAAATTTTACTGATGGTGCATTTTATTCCCGATCAATAAATAACCCCTTGGTCTCTTCTAAGTTATTAAGTCAAGCTAAAAAATCTAGACTTTATTTTTTAACTGCATTGGATCAAAACTCCCCTTATCAAATTGCAGGAGAAGACCGTTCTTATATAGGACAAGGAGGAGAATCCTTTGTTAATGTATTGAGGTATCAACGATTGGTAAATAAAAATACGCGATTGGGATTAGTCACCACAAATCGTTACTACAAAGAAGGAGGCTATGGAAACTTATTCGGAACAGACGGTTGGTTTTTAATCTCAAAAAACTGGAGGTTAACCTACGAACTACTTGCTAACTTCAATCAAGAGCCTGAAGCTAATTGGATAGATAGTCAGGATGCTATTTTAGGAAGATCTGTAGCTCTAAACAAAGAAAAGTTTGGTGGTAGTGCTTTCTATTTTCAATTATATCGAAATACGGAACATTGGAAATCCTATATATACTACCGAAACATTACCCCGGAATACCAAGCAAATGTTGGATTTGTGGTAAAAAATAATCGCCGTTGGGGAACATTTTTTCACGAATATCAGAATTTTATTAATAAAAAAGGATTGCAATTTTTCAGTATTGGCACCAAAGCTGATTTAAATTATACTTTTCAGAATTATTTAAAAGCAATTAGTTTAGATGGAATCTTTAGTGTAAAAACCTTTTTGAACACTACTATTGAGTATACTTATGATTGGGATGTTTTTAAAAATTATCTCGGTCGTGATTATCGTAATCTTGGGAAAAGCGAATTGAATATTCAGAGTAATCCTAGCGAATCCTTTTCGCTTATGATTCGATCTACGTTTGGTAAAGATTTAGCCTACAATGAGGAAAATCCTGACGTAGGTCGAGAATTTACTTTTTTTATTATGCCCAGCTTTCAATTGGGAAATAAAATCAATCTATCTCCTTCAATTCGGTACGCTAAATTGGTAGATTTAAATACCCAAGAAGAATATTTCAAAGGGGCTATTTCACGATTTTCTGCACGTTATCAGTTTAATAATTTTTTCAGTATTCGTATCGTTTCTGAGTACAACTCTTTTGCAGATCGCTTTTTTATCCAACCTCTAATGCAATGGAATCCAAACCCCGCCACTGTATTTTATATAGGGGGAAATCAAAATTCTATTTCAGACTACAACGATGAGTTTTACTCACCTTTTAGAGTGGATCAAACTCAAATTTTCTTGAAATTTCAATACTTAATTGGTCTCTAATTATCTTTTCCTAAATCAAATTTCAAAATTGGAGCTTCGGAACTACGATAGTTT
>Ga0075476_10000695_pt1 | contig 15101 bp, 14 predicted proteins | sample DEB08_DNA_5_FD_76339 | JGI IMG/M metagenome (GOLD analysis project Ga0075476, IMG submission 76339) | Aqueous microbial communities from the Delaware River and Bay under freshwater to marine salinity gradient to study organic matter... | ecosystem: Environmental > Aquatic > Marine > Coastal ...
AAAAAATATAATAAAAAAGGACAATATAAAGCATTGTTACAAACATGTTGATTATGAAAACTAGACTTAAGTTGTTAAAAATATTAGACAAAAGAAAAAGTAAATGGCCTACCATACCTCTTTTAACAAAGCCGTAATTATAATTTGCAAGCCAGTATCCAATCATATATTCTTCTTTAATAATTTTTTCAAATATAAATGCAAAATTCATTATTAAAAAAAGAGCAGAAATAATTTTTTGATTAAATAACATTTTTTCTTCATAGAAAGTAATCTCAGGGAATATCTTAAGAAAAATGAATGGATAAATAATTATGAAAAGGAAAATTTGAAGTCCTAAATCTATACTTACACCTAATAAAATTACAGTAAAGTAGTCAAAAAGAAGATTAAAAATTAGTAAATAAGATTTTGGTGATTTATAGAATAAAATAAAAATAACCAGCTTTACCAACGTGTAAAGTGTGTTATTTAGATAGCTGTCGAACCCAAAAATGATTGTATTTTGATCATAATTATTTAAAGACATGTATCGTCCCAGACATTTAATTTGCTCTGTATTAAAAAATGATTCGAAAGAATTACTTCTTAAAGTTAAGTCAACAAATATTATTTGAGCACTATCAAGACTGAAGAGATTTTTTAAGAAGTAAAAAATTCCTATATTTGAACAGCTTTCAATAATTACGTTTTGTGAGTGGATAATATTTTTATCTATTTTTGACATATTTAGAATTAAAAGTAAAAACAATCCAACTAAGGAACCAAGCAGTATCTTCGAAAAAATATTTTTTTGAGTTGAATTATTCATTTACATTATTTTCTTGTAATACATAGTTGTCCGATTTAAAAAATAAATTTTTTCTATTGTTTTTTAACCTATTTTTACTTATTAATTTAAAAAGTATTAACAATATGGTGAATAATAAAAAATTATTACTTAGTAATAATGCAAATAGGAGTAAAAAAATCTCAATTAGGAAAGTATCAAAAAGTAAATACAACGTAGCAATTTTTACTCTATGGTTCGTTTTCATAAATTGTCTGCCGTGAGGCTTATTGTGTAAGGCTTTTATTTGGCCAATTTTTTTGGTTATAAACCTTACATCTATCCACCTTTTATCAATAAAGTAATTTAAGAATGGTTCTTTTAGATTTCCATTAAGCAATCTAAATGCTGTATTTCTGTATTTTATAGATTTAAATCTAATTAAATTTGAAATGAAATTAAAAATTGATGATGTGATATTTCTTAAATATGTTTCATCAGCATCCCAAAAAGCAATTACAGCATCAAGGTCATTATTTAGAATTGTTTTATACATATTTTTAAACTCTCTAGGATCGTGTTGAAGGTCATCATCTATTGTTAATATATAATTTCCTGTAGATTTTGATACTCCAAAAAGCGTTGAAGTGACTTGACCAAAATTATTTTGCGATTTAAACACTCTCAAATTTTTAGTTGGTAGTTTAATCTTTAATTCTTTTATTACTTCTAAAGTATTATCGATTGAAGTGTCGTCTATAAGTATTATTTCGTAATTCAAACCAAGAGTTTCAAATTCCTCAATCAATGATTCAATAAGAATAGTTATCGAACTTTCCGAATTATAACAAGGTATTACAGTTGATATTTCTATTCTATTATTCAATATTTTTTTCCAATGTTAATAATCTATCATCATAATTTTTATCAAGTGTATCAGAAAGGATTTCCACTCCTTCTTTGAAAAGAAGTTTTTGATTTTTTTTATTAACTACAGAATAACCATTTTGAATATAGAAATTCAATGCTCTATTATTTGATTCAAGAACTTTAAGCCTAAAAGACTTTACATTAAATTTTTTAATAGAGAATCTCTCAACACCTTCTAAAACTTCATACATTTTGAATTCATTATTTTTTGTATTTTTTATAACATTGTCAATTTCTAGATAATCATTATTTTTTGTAAACAAACCTATGTGGGCTAATAGTGTGTTAGATGAATTAAAAATTAAAAATAAAATTCTTTTATTGTTTACAAAAAAATCATTGCTTAACCATTCATGAGTTGATTTTAGATTTGCGACAAATCTATTTCTAAATGCGTAATTATAAATGTTTCGAAATTCTGCAATACTCATAAGAAGCTCTGTATTTTCTAAATCAAATTTTGATAGATTTCTAATAATTAAGCAATCAATATTATTTGTATATTCATCTAAATAATTTTTGGGCTTGGAGTTATTTATTTTTTTAAATTCAGAACTTAAATTCATATTTATATTTTAAATCTTTTATTTTTTGGAGCGTTTATTAAATAATTAAAATAAATAATTCTATTATTCTTAATACTGATGGAATACTCTCTCACAATACTTGTTCCCTTCTTCAATGAAGAGATTCTCCTAGAAGAATCCGTTCAAAGGTTAATCGATACAAATTTAAAAATTGAAAAAATAATTTTAATAAATGATGGATCTACTGACAGTTCTTTAAACATTGCCTCAGAGATAGCTTCTAAGTTTTCATATGTAGAAGTCATAAATAATTTATTAAATCAAGGAAAAGGAAGTGCATTATCTAGCGCATTTAGTCAAGTAACAACATCACATATTGCTATACATGATGCTGATTTAGAGTACAATCCAAAAGATTTTAAGGAAATGATTGCAAAGTCAAAAGAAAGTAAAAGCTCATTAATACTCGGTTCAAGATTTATAGGCAAAAGGAAAAGAAATAATATTTATTTGAGAACATATTTAGCAAATAAGTTTCTATCTTTTTTATTTTCATTAGTCTATACAGTCAAGGTAACAGATGTTGCATCATGCTATAAGTTATTTCCATCACATCTTTACAAAGATTATAAGTTAAAGGAAAAAGGGTTTTCTATTGAAATTGAAATGCTGTCTAAATTTGTAAAGTCAGGAAGCTCAGTAATTGAAGTTCCTATATCTTATGAAGGTCGCAGCTATGATGAAGGAAAGAAAATTAAATTTTCAGACGGTTTTAAATATATTTACGCAATTTTTATTTTTAAATTTTTTAAAGATAAATAAAAACATTAATATTTTAATTTAATAAAACCCTATATACTTTTATTGAGAAATGGTTTCAATATTCAAAAAAAATATGCTTGCAAACTTAAGTTTGGTTTTTTTCACAGTTTTGCTTTCAATTTATAGGTTTAATTGGATTGAGCTAGCCTATTGGGGAGAAGACCCATCTACGAACTTGTGGTTGGGCTATGTCAAGCCTATATCTGAATTAAACATTGGCCTTATTAGTTCACAATTTATTCCAAACCCAAATGGAATGATGATTATTGGTAAGTTTTTATCGATATTTGGTTCTTCGGTAGATATATCTTTATTTTTAACACTATTAAATTTATATGTTTTGTATTTATTCCTATTAAGTTATTTTATTAAAAAAAACTTTGATTTTTATTTATTTTTTTTAATCGGTGGTAGTTCAATCTTGATTTCATCTACAGCTATTGAGTTTTGGAATCAATGGATTTTATTAACAATAAACCTTTTAATTATGACTTTTGTTTTTAAATATGTAAATAATTACAAAGTAATAAATTTGTATATCTTAATTCTTTTAATCCCATTGCCTGTATCTGTATATTTAGGCGGATTAACTAACACATTAGTTTTTGGAATTATCTTTTTGTATTTAATCTATAAAACTTATAAGCAAATAAATATTAACTTTCTTCTACTAAGTCTCTATACGCTTTTTGTAGCTGCTATATATTGGATTTTTACTTTTCAAAAATTTTTTAATACTATTTCACTTAATCGTCTTGGATCATTGAATTCACTATCAATCATTGATAGAGTAAAGTACCTATTAAATAATTTATTAAAACTTCCAGATGGTCTTATAAATACTTGGAGTAAAAAAGAAAAATTTGTTATTTTTCAAACGGACTCTGTAATTTTAAATAGCTCAACTGAACAACTTTTAGAGGTATTTTTTCAGTTTCATAAGATTTTGCCCCTACTAACAATAGCTTTATTTTCCTATGGCTTATTTACAGCTTTAAGAAAAGATGAAAAAAGTAATAATCAAATTAATAACAAAAAAACAAATTTATTAGTTTTCTTTATTTCCTTTTCATTAGTAATAAGCCCTATTTACGGAGGACCAGATTTTTTAATTATTCAGGAAAAGCCTAATAACTTAAACCAGTACTATCTATTTTTTATTTTAATTTGGTATTTATTACCGTTTAGCTTTAATATTTTAAAAAAAAGTAAAAATATATTACTTTTGAATCGTTCATTTTTTACTATTTTTTTTCTATTAAACCTTATTTTAGGAATTCAAATTATTGAAAATAATAAAAGTTTTGATACAAATATAAAAACCACTATAGAGGCACCATTAAGAGACAAGATAGAAGTAGTTGATTTTATTGCAAATGAGTGGATAAGCGATAATAATTCCGACTATCCCTCAATCGAATACAATATTTTTGTTTCTAATATGAATTGGTTTGATGGACATACTAAAGAGTTTTCTAGATACTATAGCCCAAGTCCCTACACGGAAGGCAGGCTTTTAGACTATGAATTATTAAAAAGATACAAATTAATAAATTTGTATAACCAAAATATTGAGCCAAACTTTATTGTTACCAACATATTCGAAACTGAGCCTCAGTTAAGAGATAAAACTTTAAATCATTATAAAGTGGGAAGACTAAGGGTTACAAAAGTTGATAAATAAATTATTTAGATTATGTTCCAAATAAAAAGCTTTTTAAAATTTAGAAATTTTATTTTAATTGTATTAATTTTAATATTTTTATTTCAAGTTTTATTATTTACTCAAAGTATTAGTCAAAAATATATTGAACTGGAAACTCTGTGCCCCCTTCAAGTTTCTGAGATAGCAAGTTTAAACAATATTGATTCAGATAAATTAAATTACATAAATGAAGAAATAAGTATTTTTCCACAATATGAAAATTTATTATGCCTTGGAAAAATAAATCAGCTTACTATTGAAAATCAAGAATATAATATATATTTTTACAGCAGTAAAAATTTTTACGAACTTTTTAATTATTTAGCCACAGTTTTTTTATTTTTATATTTTATACAAAAAAGAAGACTGGGTTTATATTTTATCTTTTTGTCAACATTTAATTTATTCAATGTATTTTTATTTTATAAGCCAAGCATTTTTGCAGTTTCATACATAAAGTTTTTATTTATTTACCTGATAAGTATTTTTTTATTTTTTTTAATTGATAATAAAAATGAAGAGTTAAAAATATTTGATTATGCAACAATAGTTCTTGTTCTTTTACTATTTTCGAATTATCAAATATTTTCAAATTTTTTATTACTTTATTTTTTAACATTTTATATTACAAATGACTTATCAAAAATTTCAAATATTGAAAAGTATAAAAATTTAATTTTTTTTACACCAGTTTTATTTTTTCTTTTAAGAATTTTATTGAGTATTAGTAATGTGTTTATCAATTATTGGAGGACTTTATCCCAGGATGTGATTAAATCTTATAAAATATTTGGTGATATGCAGTCAACCTTGAATGCACTTAATTGTAATTATTTAGATAAATACATAGTATTTCAAGATTTTAAATATTTAAATACCGTCCACACATGTCCATTTAAATCAGGATATCCATTAATAGATCAAGTATCATTTATATTTTTTGAAAGTATTTGGGTTTCCACTTTAATTATTAGTATTATTTCGATAGGCTTTTTAATTTTAGTTTATAAAAAAATTCTTAATGACTCTAAAGAACACAACTTTTATGCATTCTTAATATTTATAAGCCCACCCTTTAATTTTTTACTAGAAAGAATGAATATAGATTTAATTATTTTTCTCTTAATGTTTTATGTTGTAAATTCAAAATCGAATATATTAATAAAGTCTTTTCTAATCATTTTTACAACTTTTTTGAAAATTTATACATTCCCATTTCATTTCTCTTATTTATTAATTTCAAGTCTGAACAAAGATAGAAAAAAAATTATCAATTATTTAGTATTTAGTATTCTCATATCATTATTTTTGGTAGATTATATTCTGAATACATTTACAAATGACCAAATCTCAACCAACAGTTCACAAGCATTTTTTGAATTAATTATGCAAAACCCTTCTATATCTTTTGGTATGCTTTCAACTTCAAATTACTTGTCAAGTAATACAAACTTTGTTTCAAGAGACATACTTTTAACAATATTTGTTGCTTTAGTAATAATGTCTTTACTTTATAAAACTATTTATTCAACAAGTATCGAAAAATACTTCGTATCTTCAAAATTTAGTGAACAAATAATTTTTATACCCGTTTTATTACTAATAATGCTTTATGAAAACTTTGATTACCGCTTGATATTTTTGGTTATAGTTTTAAATTTAATTCTTAATTTAAAAATTCGATTTTTTAGCTTTATGTTTCTATTTTTAATAATTTCTTCAGGTACAAATTACTTTATTGGTAATGTATTTGTGGATTTATTAAATATTTTTGCTCAAATGACTATGCTATCTCTCTTGACAATACTCTACTTTAAGTCATTAAAATCTTATAAACAATTGTTTAAGACTCATTGATAATTTTTGCGATAAATTTAACATCCTTATTATTCAGTTTTGAGTGGTTAGGCAATGTAAGAATATTTTTTGTTGCCCAATCAGTAATATTAAGTGATCTACCATCATGATTAGAAACTGGGAATTCATGCAATCCATACGGATAATACTCACCGTATCTAATATTATTCTTGTCTAATTCTTTTTTTATTTTAATTAATTGCTCAGTCGTTTTAAATGATATCGGAAATAGATTTAAGGGTTGATTTGAATAAGTGTGAATAAAAATATTTGGATTCTCCTTCAAATATTTTGAATATAATTTTGAAACTGAAGACTTTCTTGCCAACTCTTTTTCAATATTTTTTAATTTTAAGTTTAAAATAACAGCTTGAATATTATCTAACCTAGAATTACAACCCACATAATTATGGTAGTATTTTTTTGTTTGTCCATGATTTCTTAGATGTTTGATTCTCTCAGCAACAATTTCATTACTTGTAACAACACAACCTCCATCCCCAAAACCTCCCAAGTTTTTAGTAGGATAAAATGAAAAGCAACCAATGTTGCCTATATTTCCAAGAAAAGTGTTATCAATTTTTGATCCAAAAGCTTGAGCAACATCCTCTATTACAATAAGGTTATTTTCTTTTGCAAATTTGTTTATTTCTAGCATATTTGCAGGGTTTCCAAAAAGATGTACAGGGATGATTGCTTTTACTGATTTGTCCATCTTTCTCTTAAAAGAATTTAAATCTATATTTAAATCGTCTTTATTAATGTCACAGTAAATTGGCTCTGCACCAATCTTTAAAACTGCTTCAGAAGTTGCAAAAAAAGAAAAAGCAGGAACAATTACTTTATCACCAGGTTTAATATTGTTAGAAACTAATGCCAATTCTAGTGCATCTGTTCCAGAGTTTAAAGATACACAATATTTGCTTCCAATAAAATTTTTAAAATTTTTTTCAAATAAAGAGACTGAATCGCCATTAATCCAATCATTATTTTCAACAAGTAGGTTAAATTCTTTTAAAAATTTTTTTTTCAGCGTATTATCTATAGATATATCAAATAATTTTATTTGCTTCATTATTTAATTATTCTACCTTGTTTTATTGCCACTCAGGGAAATAAAAAATACCTCAATCATAAGGTATAGGTGACTTTTGATAGTAGGTAAAAATTTAATTTTTGATTTTCCAAATTTTCTTAAGGTCAGCTCACACGGAAATTCAAAATGTTTTATATCGTTAATTAATAATGATTTAATAAATAGTTCGGTTATTGAAACAAATCCTTTCTGTTTCAGTTGAATATTTTGCAATAATGCAACTTTGTAAATTTTACATATTGAGCTTGAAGTATATATGTTTTTTCTAATAATCATCCGATATGCAGTGTTGGCGATATAGCTAACGAATTTTCGAATTTTAGATAGACCTTCAATTCTCCCATTAGGATGAAAGGGTGAAGCATTGACAATTTCATATCCATAATTAATTTTATCTAGCATTTGAATCAAAAGGTTTGGTTCATAAGTACAGTCACTATCTAAAAAGCCTATATACTCTGAGTTACAATTTTTTATTGCGGTCTGCAGGAAACCACCTAGGTTCAAATTATTTTCATGCGTAATAATTTTATAGATGTCATCTTTAAATAATTTATGGAGCAGTATATTTGTTCCATCCGTGCTTCCGTCATCTACTAAAAATATAGTTAAATCTAATGATTGTGAATAATCATTTACTAATTTTGAAAGCTTTTGATGAAGTTGTTGCAGTCCTTCTTTTTCGTTATAAAGTGGTATTGCAATTGTAAAAGAAATATTTTTAGAAAGTTTTATCATGTATGTTTTTAACTTTTATGATCTTTGTATCCAAAAAATAAGATTCGACACTTTCAGAAGTAGCAAGAAATTTTTCACTTAACCTATCCCCTCTTCTTGGTGAAATTATTTTTTTTAATCTATTAGGGTACAGCCTCTCTGCGACTTCACCCATTTTTACAAGCGGACCAGAATTAACAATGTATCTACCTGGAGCAGCTTGCATTGTAAAAAGTATCAAACCAACTGATTCGTCTAAAGATATAAAATGTCTTTCGCAAGATTCGGCAACCTGAATTTCTTCATCATCGGTTAATGAGTTCCAAATTTCAAAAACATTGCCTTGAGTTTCAATAACATTAAAGAATCTAGCCACACTTCCACGATTATTTAAAACCATTCTTTCTGCTATTAGTTTAGAAGCACCATATACAATCTCTGGATTTGCAGATTTACAAGTCGAAGCAAGTATTAATTTACAATCTTCTGACATATTATCGATTATATTTTTGGTTCCAATAACATTTATATTTAATGTTTCCCAGGTTTCATGTTCACCGATTGGCGCATGCTTTGCACCCGCTAAATGAATAATTATGTCTGGGTTAAATTCATTGAGTACTGTCTTAACCTCATTGAAACTAGTTACATCCATAATTTTGTTTTCACCAACTATGTCAGTTGCACAAACTTTTATTTCAGAATTTATTAAAATCTGATTTAATTTTTTCCCAATACTCCCTTCTGAGCCTGTGATTAGTATTCTTTTTTCGGATAACTGTGATAAATCTTGAGATAATAGTTCTTCAAATTCTTTTCTAGCTAATATTTTTTCGACATCATCTTTTTTAAATTCATTCATGTAAATAGTTTAATTAAAATTATTAAATATAAAATTAGAATATAAGATGATAAAGATATGATAAATTCTATAAAAATAATTGATTTTAATACTCAAGAAATAAATAAGCTTTTTGACACAAAAATTATAGGGAATGATGTCTCAATTTTTTATTTATCCAGGCTTTCATTTACGACAAATGACTTGAGTAGTACTTTAACATATGTTGTTGATCAGAAAAATTTTGATACTTTTTTACGCAGTAATTTTAAGATTGTAATTATAAACCAAGAATTGCTTGACAAAAATGATATTGATGATGATTGTACATACATAATTTCTAATGATCCCCAAAAACTATTTACAGAGGTTACTAACTATATTTATAAAAATAATAAATACGAAAAATTAAACAAGAACATAAATCCAACATCGGATATTCACAAGTCAAGCTATGTATCCGAAAATGTAATTATTGGTAATAACGTTACCATAGGTAAAAATTGTTCCATATATGAGAATACAATTCTTGAAGAGGGGACGGTAGTTGGAGACAATTGTGTATTAGGATCTCCAGGATTCAATATTTATATAAATAATAAAAAAAGAAATATTTTTATGCAATCAATTGGTGGAGTTCATATAGGAAAAAATGCAATAGTTGGAAATTTTACAAATATTAACAAAGGAACTGCTGGTAGGTTTACAAAGGTTGAAAATGATACAATAATTGGCAGCTATGTACTTTTAGGCCACGATGTAAAAATTGGTGAAAATTCGGTGATAGTTGATGGATCTAAATTAGCTGGACATGTTTCTATAGGTAATAATGTTTACTTAGGAATAAACACAACTATTTTACAAAATATTAATGTCGGAAATCATAGCAAAACAGGTATTAGTACTGTTGTTATGCAAGACATTAAAAATAATTCGTTTGTGATTGGAAACCCAGGGAGAGTCTTGGCTTGAATTTCAATTTTGAAAATATATTAAACAAATATATAAATACTGATGAAAATCTAATTATTTCAAAAACAAAAGGATTGAAATATAGCGATTTACTGGACCTTTATAATAAAACAGATATAAGTCAAATTAAACCTGGAGATGTTGTAGCACTGATAGGAGATTTCGATGCTTCTTCAGTAGTCTTTTTATTAAAGCTAATTGATTTAAAATGCATAGTAGTTCCTTTAACTAAAGAAACTAAAAATGAACATAATTATTTTTTTGAAAATGCATATGTTGACTGGGTGATTGAAAAAGAAGAAATAATTAAATTTGAAAGCAAAACAAATTTTGTCAACCATCCATTAATTGAAAAATTAAGGACCACCAATCATGCAGGATTAATTTTATTTTCATCTGGGACAAGTGGAAAGCCAAAAGCTATTTTACACGATTTAGAACCGTTCTTTAAAAGGTTTATTAATGCAGACAAAAAATTAACAACTTTATCTTTTCTACTTTTTGATCACATAGGGGGTTTAAATACTTTTTTTTACTCTTTTTTTGCTGGCTCAAAAATAATTTTTCCAGACGAGAGAAAACCACAGTATATTTGGAACCTAATACAGGATGAGAAAGTAGAACTTCTTCCAACCTCGCCAACATTTCTTAGGCTTTCTAAGGCATCAGTAGATTTTGATAAATTAGATTTAACGAATTTAAAACTTATAACGTTTGGTACCGAGTTAATGGAGGAATCGCTACTTAATTGGTATCAAGATAAATTTAAAGAAATAGATTTTAGACAAACTTATGGTCTGACAGAGCTAGGAATATTAAAAATAAAAAATGAGAAGAGAAATAGTTTATTCATAACTATAGGCGGAAAATCAGAATTTAAAATTATTGAAAAAACTCTACACATTAAAGCAGAACACCCAATGTTGGGTTATTTAAATTCTAAAAACCCTTTTGATAATGATGGTTTTTACAATACTAAGGACTTAGTAGTTGAAAAAAATGAATATTTTAAAATAACTGGTAGAGAGACAGATATTGTTAATATTGGTGGAATTAAGATCAACCCAAATGACCTGGAAGCGTACCTATTAACAAATAAAAAAATAAATGAAGTTGTAGCTTATGGTGTAGAAAATAAAATTTTAGGACAGACTATAAATTTAGATATTCAAATTGATAATAATGAAACAACATCTAAGGATGAAATAGTTAAATTTATTTTGAAAAAGTTCCCTCCTATTTATAGACCAACTTCTATAAACTTTGTAGAAAGTAAGCAATATAATCATAGGTATAAAAAATTTAGGAAAAATGAATAAAGATAAAATACTTGACCTTATAAACACCTCCATAGACAAAATATCAAAAGAGTTTGATATAAATTTAAATAAAAAAAATGACAAAATATTTGTATATGGTGAAAATGGAAATTTTGACTCAATGATGCTTGTAGTGCTACTTGCAGAAATTGAAGAAGATTTACTTTTAAATTATAAAAAAGAGGTTTCACTTACTAGTGATAAAGCGATGGCTAAGACTACGCCGTTTGAATCTAACATCAGTATTCTTGATTTAATTATTGAAAGTTTAAATTGAAACTTGCTGTAATTACAGGAGCCTCAAGAGGAATTGGATACTTTCTTGCAGAAAAATTATTAGAAGTTAATTTTACTGTTATCAATATTTCTAGAAATAAAAGCCAAAACAAAGAGATAATTAATTATCCTTTTGATTTGCAAGATTACGATAAAATTGAAAATTTAACAAAAAATATCGTAAAAACACACGGCTCACCATCTTTACTAATTAACAATGCTGGAATTGCCTCAATGAATCACACATTATTGATGAAAAATTCAAAAGTTGCAGACATAGTAAATCTAAATTTAATTACTCCAATAATTCTTAGTAAAGAATTTGCAAAATTTATGATAAAAAGAGGTGGTAAAATTTTGAACATTTCTTCAGTTGCAGTCCCATTACTACTTGAGGGTGAAGCAGTTTATGCGTCAAGCAAGTCGGGCTTAGAGATTTTTTCTCAAATACTTTCTAAAGAAGTAGCAAAAATGAATATTGATGTTTCATGCCTTGGACTAACCCCTATACAAACAGATCTAATAAACAACGTACCAAGCGAAAAAATTGAAAATGTAATCAACAAGCAACCAATTAAAAAGAAATATTCAGAAATTGATGTATGGAATTATTTAGAGTTATTTTTAAATGATGATCATAAAAAACTAAATGGAAAAGTTAAGTATCTCGGTGGATTTGGTGAAGAGTTTAAATAATATTTCAGAAAACATACTAGTAATTGCTGGTACAAGACCGGAAATTACAAAACTGTCTCCACTAATTAATGCTATTGACGCAAAAGTTTTACTTACTGGTCAGCATTATTCAAAAGAAATGAGAGAAAGTTTTCTTAAACTTTTAACTACTAAAAAGATAGAAAAGTTAGATCTCGAAGGATTTGAGGATTTTGGTAAAAATAAATATAAAATAACAGACACACTAACAAAAAATTTAAAAAAAAGAAGTGAGAAGCTAGTAATTGTTCTGGGGGATACAAATACAACACTTGCAGGTGCTCTTGCCGCAAAAGCAAGCAATAAGCAATTGTTGTTTCTTGAGTCTGGAATGAGAAGTTTTGAGTTAACTCAAATTGAAGAATTTAACAGATTAATAGTTTCACATATTGCAGATTTTAATTTTTGCAACCATAGTTCTAATGTTGAAAACTTAGTTAAAGAAGGTATTAGTGAAAAGAAAATATTTTTGACTGGAAGTACCGTATTTTCATCATTAAAACTAATTGAAAGTAAAAAACACATTGATGATGAAGGCTATGTACTACTAACACTCCACAGACCTGAAAATGTTGACAATGATAAAAGATTAAATGAATTAGTTAAAAGTTTGCAAGAATTAAATACAAAAATAATTTTTCCAATACACCCCAGAACTAAACAAAAATTAAAAGGTTTTGATCCTAACATTTCAAAAAATATTGAATTTATAGAACCCCAAGACTATGAAACATTTATTAGCTTGATTTCACAATCAAAGTTCGTTATTTCTGACTCTGGAGGACTTCAAGAAGAGTGCATGATACTTAGAAAACCTCTATTAATTCCCAGAGAGTATTCCGAAAGAAGAGAAATGCTAAATATTTTCAATATACTAACTCCCTCTGTAGAGGAAGTATTGTCAGAATCAAAAAAATTAGAAAATTATAGCTCTAGTCTTTTGAAAAGTGTTGAATCAAGAGATTATTTATATGGTAAAGGTGAAGTTATTGACAATATGATTCAGATAATTAAGCAACTGTAGTTTTTATGAAAAAAAAATTTCTCGTAATTACAAATAATGACAATGTTTGGCTTAAGCCCTCTTGGGCTAGAGTCATTAAGAAACTTGAGGAGGAGTTTGAATTTTTTATCATTACTGTTCCAGAAAAGAAGATAAAAAATAAACATGCTGTTTTTTATTATTTATTCTCATTTGGATTCTTTAATTTTTTGTTACTCACCTTATTTTCAGTTCTTAGGATACTTAAATACTTTAGAGTTAACATTAAGACAATCAATGCTGGTAATTCAATAGATCTTGAACATTTTGATCCTAGAAGAATTCAACAATATATAAACAGCTATGGACCCGATTACATATTTATAACCTGTAGCTATATCATTCCTAAAACTTTATTATCAACTTTTAACAAGACTCCATGGTTTAATAAACACGCTTCTTTGTTGCCAAAAGCCAAAGGAGTTTTTCCATATATATTTAATTATTTAAACAATGATAAACAAGGAATCAGCTTTCATTTTGTAACGGATGATGTAGATTCAGGTGATATTATCTTTTCCAAAGAAATAGAGGTAGGAAAAAGTATGGTTATGTTTTATAAGGAGGTTTACAACAACTTCGATAGATACTTTATTGAATTTTTCAAAAATTATGAATTAGGAATTAAACATTCTCAAATCTCAAAAGGAACATATTTTACATACCCAGATAAAAAAACTATTAATAACTTTCAAAAACTTGGTGGAAAAGTTATAGTCTTAGAAGATTTACTCAATGTCTAAAAAAATTGCTTATATTAGTTTTAATCTTGACTCAGTAGGTTATGCAACTAATACATATCCTTTAAAAAATGATCCTGCTTTTACTATAGCCTTGCCAAGAATTGAAAAAATTCTTGATAAATATAAAGCAAAAATGTCAATTTTTGTAATTGGTCAAGACCTGCATGAAGATTCTAATATAGAGGTTTTAAAATCCTTAATAAAAAGAGGACATGAAGTTGGAAATCATACTTATTCACATTTTCAAAATTTTTCTTTTCTTTCAAACGAACAACAGAGTTATGAAATAGAAAAAACTCACCAACTTATTAAAGAAAAATTAGATTACGATTCCAAGGGATTTATTGCACCGGGTTGGAATTCAAACAATTTTACTATAAAAAAATTAGTAGAGCTTAATTATTTCTATGACCACTCACTGGCACCCACTCCATTAATGCTACTTGGTTTAATAAAAATGTTGATAAATAAATTAATGAATACAATTTTTAATAAGAAGGTCGAGGATACATATAAGATATCAGAATTATTTTCTAGAAAAGATTATTTAAGAATGTTTACAGGTCGTGAGAAGCCTTATCAGGTTAAAGACTCATACAAGGCAAGTAATGAAAAAAAATTGTGGGTTGTTCCGTTGCCAACTAAGTACAAAATTTCATATTGGTTGACTTTAGAGTATGTTTTTCCTAAATTTTTGGTCGATATTATTTTCAATTTTGTAGCAAAATATTCTAACCAATTCTATCTTCTTGTACACCCAGCTGATTTTCT